>Ga0213858_10000019_pt1 | contig 67827 bp, 85 predicted proteins | sample PICome_FD_160122 | JGI IMG/M metagenome (GOLD analysis project Ga0213858, IMG submission 160122) | Coastal seawater microbial communities near Pivers Island, North Carolina, United States - PICO245 | ecosystem: Environmental > Aquatic > Marine > Coastal | place: USA: North Carolina | collected... | reverse complement strand
TAAGGTTTAGATAATTCTTTTTCCTACTCTAAATTCAATCATAGCAAGGAAACTTACAAGTATAATTTCGACTATGATATATGTCCAACCTAAAATTGTAATAGAACTGAAATGATAGGAAATTAATCCGATTGATATACAACAATATAGTATATTCAACACAGCAATTCCTTTTAATAATAATCCGATTTTTAGATGTTTTTGATAACAAAAGACGTCATAAATCACAAAGAATATCGGTATTGTTGCTAGGAAATATAAGACAGAAGTTGGGATTCCGAATATTTCTTCGAATTTAACAAGAACAACACCTAATAAAAAAGCTGACAGTATTGCTCCAAATCCGTCTATTAAAAAAAGTTTTTTTGGATTCAATTCAGCTTTCGTTATTAAATCTTTTACTTTCATATTGTTTTAAAAAAAGAGGGGGTCTTAGAACCTGAGTCTTACATTTCCATTGCCTAGGATGTTAAAAATGCTCTGTTCATAGACTCCCCTCGCGAGGGAAGGTAATACTAAGTCGCCTTAATATCGTGGTGCGCTTGTGTGAAATTATTCCCTCTTATTCTTTGAGCGAAAAACGGGATTCGAACCCGCGACCCTCACCTTGGCAAGGTGATGCTCTACCAGCTGAGCTATTTTCGCTTAATAAAAAGTGGAGAATATCGGAGTCGAACCGATGACCTCTACGGTGCAAGCGTAGCGCTCTAGCCAGCTGAGCTAATTCCCCAGCGGGTGAATATTATTCACCACTCTCAGGTTGCCAAACTTGTGCTAAGCCTTCAACTGCTTGCATAGCTTCAGTTACCTGTGTCTGAGTTTGGTTAAAAGACCAATTTCCTTCGTCGGGTAATAGTGTAACGCCATCAAATGTCTTTACTTCAAATGAGTCATAGTCTGCTGCTGCAGCTAAACTTTCTTTAGAAGATTCTGGACCAAGAGTTTGTGGACCACAAACTACGTGGATTTGGTGATAGTTAGCGAAAACATAATTAGCCTCGAAACCGCCTTCGGCAGTTGATGTAAATACTAAGTCTGCGAATGTTGCCATAATTAATAATTAATTTATTTTGTTGTTTAAAAAAGAGGTACGTGTACTAGAGAATACCAACTCTAGAAGATCGTCCTACTGTATATATTATCGCATACCAACTAACTTTACTGTTATTTCAAGTTCTTCTCAAGATGGTTAGTCTCGTCGAAGCGCCACAACGGCTTTAGTTGTACTTTACCCCCTATAGGATAGGGTTTTTCAGTCACTAGGCAAGATTTCCTCTCGGGTACTTGCAATGCTCTTCGTGAAATAGGTTTGTTTATCTATTTCCCGATCTACCTCCTTCTACTCTGTCGAGTCTCAATCACTCACTTCTGCGATTGAGCCGAAACTTGTTCGGTGTCTGGAGTGCCTTAACCCCTCTCACGTCAGGGTTTATTCGGCCACACACTCACCTTCCATCTGATCAGGATTTCCGGTGCCTCTTCAATATGTTAAAGAACGTTTGAGCCTCTGGAGGGACTCGAACCCACGACCTGCTGATTACAAATCAGCTGCTCTAGCCAGCTGAGCTACAGAGGCGCGGATAACTTTTATCCTTGCTTGTTTTTGTTTGACACATAGACTCTTACGTCTTGTGCTAAACCTTTGATAACCTGCATAGCTTTTCTTACTCTCGTACCAGCTGCTTTGTTACCTTTTTCGTCGAATTTTACAACATCAGCTTCGATACCTTCGATTGCCTCGTTGATTTGGTTAATTAATTCTTGCATTTGTTTTAAATTTAGTGATTATAGTCTTTTGTCTGAGATAGTTTCAATTACTCTGATAGAGTATTATGTCTGCCGTTGAAACCACCATACTTCGTGTACTCTGGATCTACTTCTCCGATGTCAAACCACTCCGTTGCATACTTGTCTGTGGTTGATGAGTAGATCTCCATGTCACCTTCAAATAGAAGTGAAATTTGGTCTGCTAAGTCTGTCTTGTCTAGATCTTCTAGCTTGTCACAGATGTCATACCAGTCTTCATAGTAAAGCTCTTGTATGTACTCTACGAATTCTTGTTCTGATTCAACGTCTCCCTCATAAGGAAATTCTGGGAGGTCTGTAAAATCTACTGGGTCTAGGTTTACCGCATCGGTAGCTTCCCAGTTCGTGTACTTTTCACATTTTCTAATTTGAAACGCCATGTTTTTGAAATTATTTAGTAATTATACTTGTTAGTTTTGAATTGTTTCAGCCTAAGGTCTTAAAAAAGTGGATAGTCCATGCAATTAGACCATTTAATTGAAGTGCGACTAGGTTCCACTGTTTTCTAAAGGTGACTTGTACTAGGACGCAGATGAAACCTAAGATGAATAGGATTGGTTCGACCGTCCACTGACCTGCCATTAAGAAAGCTGCACCCATATAGCCGATTCGGCTAGCCATTCGCTCTGCAGGACTCAGTCTTTTTTCACGTACTAGGTATCTAAGGAAAGACCTCCACCATCTGAATTCACATGCTTTACATGTTTTCTTCTGATCGTGCTTGAACTTCGATGCTGGTAATTTCTTACCACACTTGTTACATTTCCGGCCTGCCATCCTCATTAATCTAGGTTCTCTCTAATCTTTTCTAGTTGATTTACAATTTTATCGTAGCATTCTTTACATAGTTGACCTGCGCCTTCTATATAGTAGTCTCTGTATTCGATCGATGTGTCGTGTGAGTATTTAGTCTCACATTCACAAGAGATACAAAGATCTTTACCGTTTTCGCTTACGTATAGTTTTTCTGTTGCCATAATTTTAAGCTTTATATATTATACCATTAATTACCATATAGTTTAATTTACCTCTATTTAAAAACTCTAACGCTTGATCTGGAGTTTCGATAATAGGCTGCCCGTTTTCATTTAGAGATGTATTTAATAAGACTGGTACTCCTGTCAGCTCACCGAATGTCTTAATTAAATTATAGTAATGTGGGTTTGTTTCTTGATTAACGGTCTGTAGTCTAGCCGAGTTATCCACGTGAGTGACCGCTTGTATCTCACCAGGCTTTCTAACCTGAGCTGTGTACAACATAAAAGGTGATGGAATCTGCCAGTCAAACCAATTATCAGTCTCTTCCTCTAAGACAACTGGTGCAAATGGACGAAACCACTCTCTACCTTTAATATGGTGGTTAATTCTTTCTCTAGTGTGATATGTTCTAGGATCTGCTAGAATAGATCTGTTGCCTAGTGCTCTAGGACCAAACTCTGATTTACCACTGAACCAACCGATAATATTTCCATCTGCAATAAGCTGTGCAATCTGCTCATAATCAGGTTCTGCTTCCATCGGATAGTCTCTACCAGTATAACATTGTTCTGCAAAACTATGTTGGTGTCTAGGCTCTCCTAGTACGTGATGTGCCCAGTACAGAGCTGCTCCCACCGATAGACCGTCGTCACCACATGCTGGAAAAACCTGAAAGTCTGTAAAGTCAGTCTGCTTAACGATTTTACCGTTTAGTGTACAGTTTAACATAGAGCCACCACCTAGACACAGATTACTACTCTCGTTTAGATCCAGATCTGCTAGAACTCTTAGCACTGTATTTTCAAATTTAGTTTGGCATGCAAGTGCAATATCTGCCTTGTCTTGAAAGTCTTCTGCCCACAGAGAGTTTGGTCTATCAGAATCTATCTCTTCTGGAAGATAGTCAAAAAAATTAAAATCTGTTGGTGGATTTTTACCATAACATGCAAGTCCCATCGTCGTACCGGCTTTATACAGAGGACTGCCCAGTCCTAACTTTAATGTTGCGATTGAGTACATACATCCGATATACTCTTCTTGAATATAAGGCTCGTGGCCCAGCGGACAGTTTTGCCAGAACAATTTATTACCTTCACCTAGGCAGATAGACGAGTTGGCTCTACCATCTCCCCAAGAGCTGTCTAATGTAAATACCCATGATTTGTCAAAGCCGCTGGTATAATATGATGCTGCAGCATGTGCTATGTGGTGTGAGATAGTCGGCACTTCAGGCGATCTACCGTAGATAGGTTTATCTAGTTCTCTGTATTGAAGATCGTTACCCCAAATAGATCTTTTGTGGTCGACATTAACAATATGGTCAATCTCATCCCACTCTATTCCTGCTGTTTCCAACACGTAGTCAATAACATGGTCGGTATAAGATTTTTGCTTCTTAACTCTAGTTACTCTCTCAGAGCCTACCGCAACCACAATCTTTCCGTCCTTTACAATACATGCAGAACCATCATGTCCACTATTTAATCCTAAAATTACTGACATAAAATATTAATTACAATGTATTTATACGGCTTAATCCCACCACCCTCGGATGTTGTGCTCTATGTAGTTCCATAATAGTTTATGAGCTTTAGCCTGTTTGGCTCTAGCTGCCCACATTGCTTCGGTCTTTTCCTCTTCTATCATCGCCAACTCTTCTTTTGTGTAGTCATCTTCAAAGCTTTCAACCATTGTGTAATATGGGTCACCATTTTGATCCAGGTCGTCCAACTCTTGAAAGTCAAAAGAAGATTTACCGTATTTCTCCTCAATCTTATTGACATATTCAAATTGGTACTCTTCATCGTAGACCTTTTCCATTAACTCAACAGCAGTTCTAATTCTAGAAGCTGTATTCTTAGCGCCTACAGCGTAACCTCTAGTTTCAATCTCATCTGCCGTTCTCTTTAACTGATATTGGAATAGTTCAATCGCGTAGCGATAGTCCCAGTCATAACCATTCCAGATAATGGGTAAGAAGTCCCATACCCTCTTAATCTGTCTCCATTTTCTCTTGAACCAATACATATCAATACTTTTTTGCGATGGTTTGATAGGCTTCAAATAGATAGTCCGTTGCCTTTTCTACATTCTTTCTTGCCTCTTTCTCTATCTTTAAAACCGGATGTTGAATTAGACTATCATCGATTAAACCCATTAATAAATTTATCGTATGTGCAACTTCATGATAGTGGAAGTCATCTAACTCTAGTCCGCCGATTTTCTTTTTGCTTGCCATGTGATGTGATTATACCACTTATACTAAAAAAGTGGAGTTTGTTTACTCCACTTTTTCATTTATTTCCAAACCAGTAGTATGGACTCTAGCCTCTGTATATCTAGTTCGTATAACCTCTTAGAATTCATCGGAATATCATTCTTTTTAAATGCGGCTTCAATATCTAGAATTACTTTTGCTTTATAGTTTAATTCATCTAACAGTCTCTGTTCTTGTGCTGTTAGGTGGCTTTTTGGGTGATTATAGACTGAGTCCTTGACTTGTCTTAATTCATTTACTGTTCTCTGTTTTGCCATAGTTAAAAGGGTAGTTCTTCGTTTCTTAGTTTTTCGTACTTTAATTCCTTAATGTCTACTTCCTGTACGTTTAAGGAAGCAAATGGGGTTCTATGTAGTTTAGTGACATCCCACTGCTGGTTAGGATGTAACATGTTTTGGTTTCTTGCGATTAGTTCTGCCTTAGAGTAAGCGTGTTTGTCATTATCACCCTCGACATAAACTTCAAATGTTACTGTGTATCTCATATCTTTAATTTTAAAATGTTCTCATGTTTTCATAGACAGCTTTAATAACCGGGAACCTCAACGAATGTGTACCATTCTTATTTGTAGTTTCCTCAAAGTATTGTACTGTAATTTGTTTACCCAGAATCTCATCTGGATTCTCGTAGAAATGACGTCTCTGCTCGTGGCTAAATCCACTACCGACTTGAACTCTGTTACCTTTATGTTCAATGATAACATTCTTCAACATCATCTCTTCTATCTCTTGTCCATCTACAATTACTCTGTGGTAATCATTCTCAAGATCGACAACGACATACTCATCGTCAAACATCTGCTTAACTTTCAAGATTTCATCTGACCTCTTGCCTTTGTAAGTAGAGTTCTTTCTGAGCATTAGACCTTCCCAACCACCTTTCTTAGATTTTTCCATCATCAGATCGAAGATAGCATCTGAACATTCTAATTGCTCAAGAATACCAATCATCTTAGTTTCTTCTACTGTATTTCTAAGATTAACTAATCTCTTTGCGAAATTATCTTTAGAAGTTTTATCGTTAAAGTCTTCTAAATCCAACATATCGAAGATGTAGTAGTAAGGATTTTGAATTGTATGGTCTTTTCTTTTAATTTCTTTAATGATACCAGCAAAGTCTTCGTCCATATTCTCATCTACAATACAGACTTCGCCGTCAAAGACAGTATTCGTCAAGCCAAGTGCTTTAATATCCATCTTTAGATTGTCAAGTGTCAAGAATTCTTTACCTTGTCTAGAGAAGAATTTAACCTCACCGAACATATCGATTACAGTCAAACATCTTACTCCATCAAGTTTCCTTGAGACAAACCAACCGTCTTCCCAATTGACTTTCTTCTGAGTTTTCTCGTCGTAAGCTTTTGCCAGCGCAACATCAAAGGTAGGAATAAGTCCTGGAATTACTTTATTAATCATTGAGACAGTCGATCTAGTCTTAAGATTTCTGTCAATGATATTCCAGATAACATCTTCATATAGTTTATTCTCTTCCACGAAACCATTCACAGTCTCAATAGCATCATGACCAGTGAGGTCTCTGTTTGCAAGAGCATCTAGTAGTTCAAAGATATTACTGTAAGGTGTGAAAGGCATACAGAGATCTGACCTCTTCTTACAGTTTGCTGAAGTTACACCATACTGTTTGAAAGTGTCATAAGTATATTGTAATACTTTTAGTAGATCTGGTTGATTCTTATATTTTTCAATAACTGCTAACTTGTCTGAGTTAGAGTTTGTAGAGTTTGATTCCTCTATGAATTTTTTAGTGATTGCTAATTCTGCCATTATGAAAGGAGTTTAATAAGGTTAGGAATTAGTATAGTCAAGTAGAGTCCTAATGCTGTGAATAGGAAGATGTCTACTGAATCAATGTTTTTAAGCAGTTTCTTCATAGTTATTATATGGACATCTTTTCTAAAGTTTGATACGCTAGATCAGCTGCCTGATCTTCCGTGTAGCCCTCTTCTAAGTATTGTTCGAAGAGCCTTTCTAAAAGAGTGTCGTTTGAGTAGTTTGACATATTGTTTGAATTACAGTACTAATATAAACAAAATTTCTGACATAAAAAAATTATTTGGCAACTTTTTTGCAAAAAAAAAGCCCAGTATTCTAACTGGGCTTTAAAATGATGTTACTTAGTGATTCTTACTTCTTGTCGAATACTTTCCACAGGATAAGTAAGGCAACTAAGCCAACGAATCCTCCATCACCTAGAGATTTTACAATCTCCATAACATTACCTACTACAGATGTACCAAACACACCAGCACCGAAGATAACTTCAGCTAAGATGCTTAAAGATACAAATGAAAGTAGTACATTAGTTAGGCCACCAAAGAAGTCGCCCACTTTTGCAAATATGTCTTTCATGATTTTGTGATTTATTTAAAGCCCCGTCCCCCGAAACTTTAAAATCCGTAAATTATTCAGGTTTGTCTTCTTTCTTCTTACCGAAGATTTTGTCAGCAGATGCTAAACCAAGACCACCAATACAAATCGCTGCTACTGCATTAACCAGGGTTGGTTCTACAGGCATGTCTGTATATAAGTTAATCATAAGCGCCGCGCATAAAGTTATGCCTGCTAAGATTCCGATAAACCTTTTTGATGAAGGTGTACCTTTCTCGTCTTTCAGAAGACCTGAAAGCCAGTTGATTATCTTTTTCATATTTAGGCTAGATATATTTATAGAGTTAACACTCTTTTACTATATATCAAGCAATATCGTTAGAATTAATCAAGGTGTAGGTAAATGAGTTGCCCCATCTATCTCTAGCTTTATACATGACATTCATGAAATCGTAGAAATCATCCTCTTTTGAGAAGACCTGGCAGCCTGCTGACCATTTGTCAACTTGTACTGAACCAGACTTCCATGAACCAGCTTTATGGATATTAATACCATAAACGCCTTCATGTACATTCTCTTCAATCAGATCATACTCATCATCCATGTTCTTGTCTCTGTAGACTTTTACAGGTCCTTTCTGACATAGTGCCTCATATTTACCTTGATGTTTTCTAATCATGTGTGAGCCTCTATATTGACCCTCTTTTAAGATTGCGACACCGTCTGGGTTTAATAAGTGTTCTGTCCAGTATTTACCAGGATCGGTAGTACATTTCCAGCAGTTGAAGTGCCAATCACCATTATCATCTCTGTATGACAGAGTCATGCAATCATCAAATTTGTTTGTTACTTCATCTCCAGTCGCCGCATTTCTTACTCCAACGATGTTTACGTTGTAGGCACCATTGTGAAAATACTTATGTCCTAAGCTTTCCATTGCCTTTTCAATTTGTTCTCTTGTGTAGCAAGTTTCCATAATTATTATGTTTGATTTTGTTGTGCTTTTTTAGCTGCTCTCTTCTCTTTACAATCTTCACATTGGCATTCAAATTCACTTGATGTTGGAGTAACAGCTTCCCCTGTAGCCAACATTCCGCCAGCCGGGATTTTATCTAGTAGTTGTTTGTCGTTAGTATGGTCTTTAAACCAGAAGTCAATTACTTTACTAAATCCACCGATCAAGGCACCTAGTAGTAACATTAGGACTTCTTTCCAGTCTTTATCTAATTCATGGTCACCTAGCATTGCATGTTCGATACCTATGAGGACTGCTAGGAATGAGAGTACAATTATAGCACTAATTGCTACTCTACCCCAAAATTCTTTCTTAATTATATTTACAAATGGATTCATAATATAAGGTTATATTATTATATATCCCTATTTTATAGACTTCTCGATGGCCTTTTTAACAGCAGATGCAAATGTAGTTTTACTGAATTCTAACTCATCGTTATTCAAATCAATAAAAGTAGCCTCAACTGTAGATTTAGCCTTGCCTTCTACTTCTATTACCTTACCATCCATTAAGATTTCTAGAGTGACAATAGTCTTTTTGCTCACTTTTGTCCATGGACCTATTTCAATTCCAGTCTGAGGTGCCTCGATCGAAGTTACATGTACTTCAACTGGTTTACCGTCCATACATAGATCGTATTTCTCTTGGATAACATCTTCCATCATCTGCTTAATACCAAATGTAATTCTCTTCTGTACATTCTTAACGCCTAATGCGCCGTAGTTTTCTTGGATTGATTCGGCTACTTCTCTAGAAGCATACACTTTTTCTACTGTATAACAAGTGTCTTGTGCGAATAGTAGTGTTGGGAAGAATAAGAGTAGGAATAAGTTTTTCATAGTTAAAATCTGATTTTACCACCAGTTAGAACCTGATAGTTAAGTGCATTTCCGCCTGATTGCCAAACTCCAGTAAAACTGATATTATATTTGAATGTTTTTGTAATTTGAATATCCCAAGAACTAAATGGTACAATTAATAGACCTGGATCCCACCATTTACCTTCATAGTATTGAGTAAACGGAGAGTAGACTCCTAGAATAAGTGCTGACGTTGTAATCTTTGGCGTCACTCTAAAGTTTCTGTGTACACCACCGACTGCTGATAGATTCTGTAGTTGTCTTTCACCTAATTTACCTATTGTGAAATTTAAACCACCCATACCAGTGAATTTCTTATTGCCGAACTTAAATGATTCTAGTGCTGTAGTTGTGTTTAAGTGATTTTGATTAAAATCTGTCATAGTAGTATTTGCCGCTACTAGATTGAATGTTCTTTTAGGATTAATCCATGATTTATAGAGAGTTAAACTAAAATCATTTGTCACAGTTGTGTATGTGAATAGCGCTCCTTGAATTTTATTTTGTTTTGTATTGGCATGTGTAATTGAACCGACTACTTTTACTTGACGACCATTTGAGTTATCTCTATTGTCAATAACTACAATATCACCAGATGCAATTAGAGAACCTGAATTTTTATTAGCTTCTGCACTACCATCACCACCATCTACTGCATTTGAGATAGAATTAGCTAAATTCATACCACCAGCTGCTTCTGTAGATTCCTCTTCAGTTCCATTTTCAGCGCCGCCTGTTGAGGTGCCACTTCCACTTGTATTACCTTGTCCACCACTAGTTTGGCTAGAACCAGAGCCACTGGATTGCCCTGAACTAGTTCCTGAGCCTCCACTTTCGCCACTTTGGCTACCAGAACTACCAGATTGACTATCAGAACTACCAGATTGACTAGAATTATTACCACCTTCACCCTCTTCATCTTCACCTGCAGCATTATCAATAGCTTCTGCGACTGGAACTGAAGATGCAGAAATAGCCTGAGGTATCATATCTCCACCTAAGACTCCCATGATATTTGTAATTACTCCAATAGTATTTTGAACCACTGCTGAAGTAGTAGTATTTTGAATAACTTGAGATACAGATTCACATGGACTCGAACCATTTGCTTGTGAAACTAAATCCATCCATGAATCAAAAGTACCATTTGTAAAATCAGCTTGTGTAAATGTCTGTACATTACCAAAATAATTTAGGGCAATAGAGTTACTAGAACCCATTTGAATAGTCTGTTGAGTCAAAGTACATGGATCTGTAAATGTATAAGACCACTGGCCATAACTGACTAGTGGTGCTAAGAATAACAGAATTGTAATTATTTTATTCTTCAAATATGCCACGCTTAATCATTCTTTTTACAATACGAGCTGAGGCAGATTCTAGTGCTTTCTTAGTTGCAATACCGATTGTTGATTGATTAAACTTGACTTCATTGTCTTCACCAATTTGAGTTCTTTTAATCGTGACTGCTTCACCACTTCCACTTCCAGTAAAAATAGTTCCAGTCTCGGCATTGACAAATCTTACTTGCATACCAATAATAGTTTTTAGAACAGTCTTTACTCCATCGACTGTCACTTCTTCTTCCTCAGAAATTGAGTAGTCATATATTTCTACATATACAAAATACTCTGCTAACACAACATTACCTACAACTTTAATATCGTTTGCTGATATACCTTTCGCTGCAGCTTGGTGTTGCTTAACCATTCTCTGTTTGATTTCTTCTTTATCTTCTGTAAATAGAAATCTATCTGTCCATTCTAAATAAGACAGAGTTATATTACTAACACCTAGGCCTACTCTATTCTCTCTCAATTCTGGATAGAATTCATATAGTTCTGGTGTAAAGCCTATATTTAATACTTGAATAGGCAATTGATAATCTAACATATAGTCAGATACCTCATCGATGTCTGCTTTTTGTTCAAAGCTAGCTTTATAGTCTTCGGTCTCAGTTTTACCTATTTGACCATGAACTGTAAATGTAGCTAACAAAAAGATTAGTGTGAATAATCTTACCATGTTATTTCGTCTTCTTTCTTTTCTACCTCTTTAACAATCACTGTTGGTTTTTCTTTCTCCACTATATTATTGATAATAATTTGTGGTGGTTTTTGAATACTATCTTGTACTACAACTGGAGTAGGTTCCTCACTTGGAGAGAACCATGATTCCATATTAGTAATAAAGATACCAAAACCAGCGGCGATGACTAGGCCAACGCCAGCTATGATTTGATTTTTAATTTCAGAAAAGAATTTGTTTTCTTTCTTTGCCATTTTAATTAATGTTTATTTAGCAGTTATTGCTGATAAAATTGCGTATGTGATTAAACCAAAAAGAAGTCCATTTAAAATACCTTCATGGTGATCTTCTTGTGTCATTACAACTTTTTCACAGCATCCATCAGATGCAGGCTTTGTAGCTCCACATCCAAACAATAATATCGAACTTAACGACAGTGCTATCATTTTCTTTCTCATAGGTTAAGTTATTTTTTTATAGTTTTAAATGTTTTGACGAATTTACCATTAGTAACTTGTAGAAGATAAACTCCCTGTGTTAATGTAGACAGGTCCATTTGAAATTGTACCCATCCTGCAAAGAATGTTTTTCTAGCTCTAATATACTCTCTTCCACTATAGTTTATTACTCTAACAATATATTCACCATTATCCGGTACTGTTAGGTCGAACGTAATCGGACCTGTCGTTGGAACTGGATAAACCATTCCATAAATACCATCTGCTGGTCTAGTATCAAAGGCCATCATTCGTTTATTCACATAGCCATCTGTGTTTTCAACGTCAATGTCCCAACCTAATTCTGTTCCAGCTGTTTTTCTACCAATCGTGATTGGAATTTCTGTCCAATCTTGATCGATAACTCTAAATCTTACTGTAAATAACTCTGTTGTGTTACTTATTGTAAAATTACCGAAGGAAGCGTCATAGCCGCCCCATCTAACAGTTTCACCTTCCCAGTCCATGGTATATGTCAACCACTCTTGAGCTTTAGGTGTCACAGTAATCGATACAAACTCTAAATAGTTTTTATCGTAGTTTAGTGCGAATTCTAGACTACCAACATCCTCACCTGCAGTTTCTATTTCTACCGGTAAATTAATAAATTCACTAGCAGGCACTTCAATCTCAGGTACGTTAAATACGACCTGAGACTGAGCGCTTGTAGCTAGTAAAAATAATAATGTCAGTAATATCAACCTCATATTAGTTTAACCCTGTACCGTTGGCATCACCTAAGATTAATAGGTAGAAATTACCAGCAGTTGTGTTGTTAATTTGCGGTGATAAAAATTCTACTTGACCTGGAATTGATACAGACGGATCGACATTCGAGTTAGTAATCGTGTTGTATTGTGCTTCAGTGAAGAATAATACATCTGGATTAGAAGGATAACTTGTGTTTCCTTGCGCTAATCTAGAGAATACTAAATATGAATCTGACGCTGTAATTCCTGTAGCCTGGTTTACATTAGCAGTATACCACTGAACTCCTGCAGCGTTCTGTACACCTGCAGCAATTTGAGCAATCATGTTTGCATCTGCAGTTGATAGAGCTGTTGAAGCGTCTAAGCCAGAAGCAATCTTAAGTCTAATCTGCCAGAAAGCTTGGTCTATATTCTCTGAGAATACAGCTTCACCATCAGCGTCAGTTGTTGCAGTAGTAACATCTGTCCAAGTTGAGCCATCTGAAGATTTCTGTAAGATAACGTCGATTGAATCAGCTGGATTAGAAGGACTATTTAGAATAGTCGCAGTATAATCAAATGCTGGTTCTACAAATTCACCACCGTTATCTGACCAACCTAAAGTAGCATCAGTACCCGCAGCGGTAACATAATAAGGTGTTAAATCGTTCGTAAAAGATAAATCCATTATTGAACCGTTCGTGTAGTTTGCATCGAATGGTAACTCTACTGAAAACATATTACCCGCAGTTATATCGAATGTTGTAGAAGAACCTGTATAAACCCAAACTACTTTAACAATACCGTTAGTGTCATCGACATCTGTTGATAGGTAACCAGCTGGTCCTGACGTATTGTTATACGTCACAGTTGGTGCGTCAAAAACAGTGTTGTCATACTCAAAAGAGAACTGAATACCTTTAACTGTGTTACCAGATGTATTATCATAGTAAATATCAGCACTAGTATTTGTGTTACTCGTAGTCGACTCTAGAGTATATGTTGAATCAAAAATAACATACGGCTGGGTATTATCTGGTGCAGACGTCTGCCCGAAGACAGTCAGCGACCCCATTACCAAGGCTAGTGTTAGAAGAATGTTTTTTAATTTCATTTGTTTTAATTATTTTTAGTTTTTGTGACCCGCTCTTATTACATAGAAAGTCGTTGAATTTCCATTGGCTAAATCAAAGAGGGACCATGCTCCGTAACCGGAGTATGTGGTTTTATCGTCTGTACCTGAGACAACTGCCGGCCAAATGGTCGGGTTTTGCCAGGAGTTTGTGGTCCATAGTTCCGGTGCGCTGTTCGGAAGAGTATCAAATGCTGTATTACCATGTCTCCTTTGGTGCATTATGTAAATATCCGAGGCCGAGAAGGACCCTGTATTGTTAACATCCATTCTCCAGTAATCCTTGGAACTAACTGGACCTGTGAGGATTCTGTCCTGAAACCATTCAATGTCTGAAACTGTCAGTACATCTGGTTCTGGTGCGATGTCTATTGTAAAATCGTAATCGTTGTAATCTAACGTGGTATTAAATGAATAATAGCCGTTTGAATCTGTTGTTGTAGTGTATTGTGTAGTATATGAAAAACCGGGTTGCCATTTATTCTGTGTCTTGAGGTAAACTACTTGACCTGCAATACCCACCTCTTCTGCGCCTTTAATGTAACCATCTGCTGTGATTGGTTCAATACTATTAGGGTCTTCAGTGGCCCATTCTCCGAATGGATGTGAGCTGCCATTTCCACCACCTATTTGATTAAATGTACCAGTACCATACATTGAAGGTATTTCATATTGGATTTGCGCGCCATAGGCACCAAGAAAGTTTTGAATTCTATATTCAAACTCGTACCACGTGTCTTTATCTAGAGTTGCCGTACCATAAGCCCATTGATTCCAACCATAATGTGCAGTTACAATATCATCAGTCTTACCGATACCTTTAATCATAAACTCATGTGAGTCGTCTGTATATGTTCTAAATCGATATGTACCTGTTTTGTTAGGTTTTACCCAACCGTGATATACGATAGCAAACCGTTGATTATCCCATTTAGGTGGATTCCAATAACCACCACCTCTTGGGCCTTGTAGGCTTAACATATCTACTGTTGTATCTGAATAAATTGTAGTACCCGAAGAATTAGGGTTGACTATATAGTCAAATTCTACATGGTTATCAGCATTACCTGAATATCCATTTCCTCCTCCGGCATTACCATGGTGTGTTTTAAGAGACCTTACATTTACTGTAGTAGTAGATTGCCCGTAAGCTTGAAAGCTCAGGATAAGACATAGGAGCAATAATTTGAAGTATCTCATATACTACATCAAGTCGTGCTTTACACCACCTGTCAATAAGTGAAAGGAACGCCGGCTAGACTTATATTTTTTTATTAACATATTATATATCAACAAATTTAGATAGTATTTGATATATAGATTGACCACAATAGAGCGACGGTTCTACTCATCTCGGTCATAATCATACTTACTTTACAAATGATAAAACACTTCTTTCTTTTGAAGTGCCTCACCCTATTTTCTATTCTAGGTCTGGCACAAACATGTGACCTTGAACTAACTGGATATACTCCACCTCCGTCAGGTTCAGGTCTACACACATTTACCGTTAGTTTTACAAATGCAGAAAACTGTGGTTGTAATGAATTTACACAGTCGGATGGTAACAACTGTGATGAGTCTGGGAGTACTCATGTTCAGAATAATGAAACAGTATCTCATATTGTTTTTGGTTTACACTATGTAAATGAAGAGACTGGTGAAGATTACGGTGAAAATACAGATTGTACATCTACTAGCTTTCATCCCGGTTGGTCTTATGTTGTAAGTACTGCTGTTCCGCCCGGTGGTTTTAACACTGGCTCTTTTTCTACATTTGCTATCAATCCACCTTTTAGTTGGGATTGTATTTTAGAAAATCCAATTGAAGGCTACTGTTGGGAAGTTGTGATTTGGCAAATTAATCTCTCACAGACTGCTGACACTGAAGATTTTCCTGAAGATGGCTGGAGTACAGGTAATAGTTTTAATAATACTCAAGTATACCCGGATATTGACATATCTAATAATTCTATCTCATGGTGCCCAGATCCTGTGATTACAGATACAGTTTATGTCTATCAAACCGATACTATATTTTTAACAGATACTCTTTATGTAGATAACTACATTTATGATACAACGTATGTTGAGGTAACTGATACTATTTTAGTCGATAACTATATTTATGAGTACATAACTGATACTATTTTAGTCGATAACTATATTTACGAGACTGATACTTTATTCTTGACTGAATATGTGACTGATACTGTTTTTATTACTACTGTCGACACTTTAATTCAATATGAGTATATTTTAATTACTGATACTGTGACCGAGTATATTGTACAAGAGATTTATATTGACTGTGACACCGGTCTGCCGTGCGATGAAGGGCCTGGATTTAATTGTCCAGACTGGACTTCAATCTATATACCTAACACCTTTACACCAAACAACGATGGCTTTAATGATGTCTGGAAGATTATCCTAGATCTAAACTGTTGGTATGATGTAGAGTTTCAGATCTGGAACCGTTGGGGTGACAAAATCTACCATGGTTACGGTGACTCATTCGATAGTTATCCATATTGGGATGGTAGCATCGATGATGGAGACCACTATGCTGCGGATGGAGTTTACACCTATATTGTAAGGGCTAATAAGTTAGGTTCTGCAGAGGTCTTTCGTAAGTCTGGTCACATAACCATTTTTAGGTGACGGAATATATAATTAATGAAGCTAATAGATTTAGACTGGTATTCACAACCTCCGATTGACTTTGAACACAAGCAATATCTACTCTACGCTTATATGTCAAGAGTTGACCAGACCTATCTCGAACAGAAGGTTTCACCACATCTACTACATCTAGAACGTATGAAGGAGGAGATGGATTATTTCATCTCTAAGTGGATTATTATGCAGAAAGTATTTGACAAGAACAGATATGCATGGTTTGATAATCCAAAACTAGAAGGTGAAGACAATATAGAACTGGCTAAAATTGTAGAGATTGTAGACTATGCTAGTCCGATTGTAGATGCTAAGATTAGACAGGGTTATCTCCTTTTTGAAAAATACCCTCGACAGGTCTTATATTAAGTTATTGGCATAGTTAACACTTAAGACTAAAGCGTTAATTAAGATCTTCATACCGATTGCAATCAGGATAATACCAAACACTCTTTCCATAATTGTTAGACCTACTTTACCCAGTTTTCTCTGAATGAAATCTGCTGATTTTAAGAATGCATAGATTGCAATCGAGTTGGCAATAATAGCTACAATAATTGTTTGAGTTGAAAAATCTTGATTTAAAGATATAATTGTAGATAGAGTACCAGGACCAGCAATAATTGGAAATGCAATAGGGAAGATTGAAGGTGGCATTGGCTCACTAGAGCCCTCTGACTCAATACCTAAGACCATTCGTACACCAAAGTAGAGTAGTAGCATAGAACCTGCAAGTGCAAAATGAAATACTTCTAGACCTAGTAGTTTAAATAATAAATCACCTATAAACAGAATTGACACCATAATAACGGTGGCTACAACAGTAGATTTGGCTGACTCTACTTCACCATTCTCTTTTCTAAGACGAATAATCAGTGGTACGTTCCCTGGCATATCTATGACAGCGAAAAGTGTTAGAAACACTGTTAAGACGTTTAGTACAAATTCCATTAAGTAGTAGTATTATATAGTGCGGTATCTCCTCCTTGATGTCCACCCAACTCTTTTAGTAGCTCCTAGTCTAGCAAATCTGCTGACTCTCTCATTAAACTCGTTCCTGCTAGCGTTAAGTTGTGTATTGCCGTTAGCTTGATCGTTTTGTGTTGACATTATTTAATTCTTTTTCTAAGTTCCGTGCTAGACCAATTATGGCCGCGGGAGTTATATATCACCTTTATATTTTGTTCCTCACAAATATCTTTCGCTGTGAAATCTGACTCTCTATATTCCTCGCCAATAATTCTGACGTCTAACTTAAAAGATCTGAAAATGTTCTCTAGGTCTTCTTCAGTTGTATATGGTACAATCTGATCTACCCACTTTACGGCATCTAATTGAATCCATCTTTCCACGATAGATTGTACTGGTTTGTTTTTCTCTGGTCGATCGATAGTGGGATCTGTTTGTAGCGCGCAGATCAGGAAGTCACAGTGTTGTTTTGCCTCCTCTAACATTTTGATATGACCTGCGTGTAGTAGATCGAATGATGAACATGTAATACCTATTTTCTTTTGTAGCATTTTCGTTTTGATTTAGGTCGCCTCTTTCTGGGCGTGTATAACTTCTTAGTCTCAGTAAAAATAGGCAGAGTTAAATTAATTGTGATACCACCAAGTGTTGTCGCTAAAATATCTTCTGGGTCTATATAACCGCCCTGTGAAGCATCGTACATTTCTTTCATTACACCCGATGCGAACGCTAGACAGACTCCAGTTATCATTGCTCTCTTCACATCGCCGTGTTTATCGTAAGACTTCATGTAACCTAGAGCTCCACTTACGTTGCCTGCCATAAAGTGTAGTTGTTTGTCTTCTTGTTCAAAGAAGTTCTGTGCTTGAAATGGCATAGTTATCATGAGTAGTATTAGTAGTAGCCTCATGTATGTCTAGAATCTGGTTGATTTTGTGGTGAATGTGTACTTACCATAGAGGGTGAGCCGTCCTGATCGAACCAGTCTATATGTGTACCTAGTGCAGTAATTGTTTTTACTGGGAACATGGCTTCAATATCTGGTCTTGGATGCTCCATAAATGTAGCTGTGATAAACTCATCGTTGATAAAGAGTCTCTCTTCTAATTTATAGTCTACTAATTTCTGCGCTCCAGTCTTTGTTAGAATATAAGACTGCATATTATAGTGTCTAGAGGAGATACAATAGACATCATCTAATCTAATATCTTTTGAATAGTCTAGAACCCATCTACCTACATTAAGATAATCCCATACAAAAGGCCAGTCTGGATTTGTCTCTGGTAATTCACTCAAAGGTCTTAGTGGTACAAAGTCTTCTTCTAAGATTAAACATCTCTCCTCGTCGCCTTCAGCTACTCTATTCCAAGCATTAATATGACTTATTGTACAACCTATTTCTCCGGGCTGTACCGGTAGTTTCCAATGTGGATTGTGGGTTGCTTCACCTAGACCAAAACCTTCATAGACAGTTACACCTTCTGGTAGAGGTTCTGTCCAGCCGTTATGGCCGTCTAAAATTTCATAACCAATATTACTTTCAAATCCACATAGATCTAATTTAGCTAAGATTTTGCTAATTTTCTGTTGATCTACATTTAACGCCAGAATGTAAACCTTGTCTATTCTCATTTCGTATCTTTTGGAGGTATTACTTTTGGTGCTTCAGGTGCGGGTTGTCCACCAACAGCCTTTGGGTCCTGCATCCATGCAATATACTGGTCAATCATTCTTGATAAGGCTTCTGGTTTCTCGTCCTTCTTAAATTTCACTTTAATTGACGACATACCATTTGGCGTACCCTGGTTACCTCCATGAACACATGGTGCACCGTGGTCTACTTTAATTGAAGCAATATTATGCTCGTAGTTCTTTTTTCTGAATAGCCCAAGAAGATCTTTTTTAATATCGGAGACTTCTTTAGGATCGTCACCAAACTGTAACCTTGCAGCAAATTCAATCTCTAGCTCTGATAGACCAATTGACCCATGATCTGCAAGTATAAAGAGAGGTACAACCATCTCTTTTTCACCAACTTTAAATGTTTTACAGATAGGACTTCCATCGTCGTTGAAGTAGTTGCGAATTGCATTGATGTGTTGTCTCTCGGAGATACCCTGAGAAACCATTGCTGCTTCCAGCAGCCCACCAATTAATTCTTCGACATTTAGTCTTGCCATGTTTATCTAACTTAAGTTATCTATTATACTTTAATTATATAGAATGTTTCAATACAAAAAAGGCCCTCACTGAGGGCCTTTAATACTTTTGTATAAACTTAGTTCTTCTGCTTACTGTCCTTTGTCTTTTGGAGGAGTAACGCTTGGGTCAATCATACCGATCAGAGCATCAGATAATTTCAACATACCTTCAGTTGGAGGTAATTGCTCAGCGTGTACGTTTACTGTGTACTTTGCAGAGTTATCTGTTTTTCTCGTGTTTTCTTTATGAGTTGCAACTTTACCAGACATTGATGCTGAATACTTCATACCGAACCATCCACCTGATGCAGAAACAGAAACATCAGTCTCAGTATCTGTAGATGAAGTTGTTTGATTTGAAGTTTGTACTTCCATATCGAAAGTAATGTCAGCAGTTTTAACAGCTAAAGCAGGTAGTGGAACTAATGGTAACATTGGTACTTTTGCGTAGTGTGTAACCCATGATTGCTCGCCTGAGTTAGGGTCGGTCATCACCTTGTTAATTTCAATATCAAGTTCTCTTGTCTTACCTTTACCTTGAAAAGCAACGTCCTTGATATATCTCCAAGTTACCTCGTTTAGTTTTGCTTGTCCTTTCGCCATACCGACTAGAGGAGAAACGATTAGGTCTTCGATTGGAAGTCCCTTAAATTGATCTGCTATGTTTGCCATGTTTAAAAATTTTGATTAAGTTATACATAGTATATATCACGACTAATATGATAATTTGTTACTCCTATATTAACTTATTTTTATGGTCTCCGAATGTCGCGATGTCTTTATATTCGGCTTTAATTTCTTCTATATTTCTGAAGGCTGCAGAGACCTGTTGCTTCACATCTTCTGGCACATCGAACTTCATTACAGCTCTACAATGTGGACATTGAGCAACTGGGTGTTGCATTAAAAAGAGTAAGTCGACTCCTAGCTGTTGTCGACAAGATGGGCATGGCATTGGCATATTAGATACCGTTCACCACTACGTTGTAGACTACAAGTCCTACTACCGTAAGCACAATAGCTATCATTGAGATGCCTGCTAGAGTCTCGCTAGCTTCAACTTGTCGTCTAGATTTACCTTGCCAATCGTTAGGGTTCCAATTTTTATCTTCCATATTAATTATAGTTAAATTAACTATTTTGTTTCTGGGCAACAGTCTATCCTACCACACTCTGAACATTTCCAATAAGGTCCAGCTGATGGTTTAAAGACTTCCATTATCTTATCGCATTTACTGCAAAGCTTTTCTTCCATTAAATATCTATATCGCTTCCTACGAGTACACCTTCGACTCGCTCTTCTAAGACTCGATACCATTTAATCAGGTGTGACGCTGTGCGATAGTTAGTGGCTAACGGACAGTTATGAACATCACAGACTCTCATCAACATTGAGATGTCTACGTCATGTGCATGTTTGCCAAGAGGATCCCGCATGAATACAACGAGATCAATTTCACCACGAGTAACCATCGCTGCGATCTCGGCGTCTCCTCCCATCGGACCAGAAGCAACACATTCCACACGCTTAATGCCAGCATGGCGAACGTGGCTCCCAGTAGTACCGGTAGCGACGATAGAAATGTCATTGTGATTAAAAAAATCGAGGCGCTTAGAAACGAAAGCAACCATATCTGCTTTTTTGTTATCATGGGCTATTAGTGCTATTTTCATTATTATTTCTTTTTATATTTTGTCGGGGTGGCAAGATTCGAACTTGCGGCCTCCACGTCCCAAACGTGGCGCGATAACCGGGCTACGCTACACCCCGCCTTCCTCTGCTTCTGCACAATTCATCGCGCAGTTCCACTCATCATCTTCTATTTTTCTAAGTAGATATGTAGAATTCTCAGTATCAAATTGCCAATAATTCTCTCTTTCTTCTTTTATATATGTTATTGGCGTGGTTTGCCAAGTAAAATACTGATTAAAAGGAGACATCAACAGACTTAAGCCGACTGCTGGTTTCTTATGTCTCGATTTGTATGTGCGGTCTTCGTTAAACCCTATCCAAGTAATATCCGCTGATAATTTTTGAAATGATGGTTGGTCAGGTTTGGTTAATATCCACCTCTGTTCACTTTCTACCAGGCCAAGCAGTTCAGCCTGTACGCGGTCTATCTTAAATCTGCCTTCCTCATCATAACCTAGGATGAGTTTAGGTCTTTCACCACCAATCATATTTCATAACGTTATTTGTATATTATAGTAAAACAATAGAGATTGTTTCAGGTAGTCGAGGTGAGGCTTGAACTCACGTGTAACCAACTACTCTTTCTACAAGGTATAAGCTTGAGGAGATACTCGACTATGAGCGGTCTGGACGGGACTCGAACCCGCGACCCCATGCGTGACAGGCATGTATTCTAACCAGCTGAACTACCAGACCATGGTGCGGATGAAAGGACTCGAACCTTCACATCAGAGATACTAGTGCCTAAAACTAGCGCGTCTACCAATTCCGCCACATCCGCAAATGACTCCACTTAGACTCCGTCTTTCGACTTGTAGGCGTGAGATTTGACGCCTCGTTGTTCGGTTTTTACACCTATCTAAGAGCGGGGGAGTAGGGGATTCGAACCCCTACCTCTGCCTAACCAACTTAATCACATCGCGTAACTAGTATGATGCTTTCTGTCTTAAGGTTGGAGCGTCGTACCTATTTGACTAACTCCCCATATTTAGTACGCCGTTCAGGATTCGAACCTGAGACCGTCTGCTTAGAAGGCAGATGCTCTATCCAGCTGAGCTAACGGCGCATTTTGTTTAGTACCCGAGGACGGGCTCGAACCGTCACGGACATTACTGTCCAAGGGATTTTAAGTCCCTCGTGTCTACCAATTCCACCACTCGGGCATTTGGTACTAAACCACAATGTCAAAGAACCTTTCGGCTTTTATTTATCCAAGGCGTATGAGATGTATAACATCCACACCATAATGCCAATTAAGATTAAGTAATTCATTTAGTGTTGTTGTTAATTACAGTACTAATATAATACTTTTTTCTGACAATAAAAAATCTGAGGGCAACTAATTTGTTAAAATTATGAAATTAAGTGTGGTTTGGCTTCAGCTAGTCCTGCGTTTGTAACTACATTATATTCTGCTCGATTAAAATATTCAAGTAGATCATTAGCTCCAGCGTATGAGAATGCTGATTTGATTCCATCAGTTAGTCCATTGATAATAAACCTAGCGCCACCTTTAAATGGAATTGTAGTAGACTCTCCTTCAACATTACGTTGCTTTTGAGCGTGTGTAATTTTAGTCTCTAAAGATGCAGAACCACGATAGCGTTTGAAAAGACCTGCTGGAGTTTCAAGAATGGCTCCTGGCGACTCCTTTGTACCTGCTAATAGTGAACCAACCATTACACAATCGGCACCCACTGCGAGCGCTTTTGCAATGTCTCCGGATGATTTAATACCACCGTCTGCCATGATGGGAATTCCAGCAGAATCTGCAACTTTAAATACATCTTCAATTGAGGTTACATTAGGTACACCGAAACCGGTCTTAATACGAGTGGTACAAAGAGAACCTCCCCCAATACCAACTCGTAGACCATCAGCTCCCCAAGCAATCAGATCTTCTGCTGCTTCTGCTGTTGCAATGTTTCCAGCAATTACATCTGTAAACTCTGTCAGATTTGCCTTCAATTCAGCTAGAGCGACTTCCATATTGCCATGGTGGCCATGCGCAACATCAACGAGTATGATATTACAACCTGCAGCTTCAAGTGCGACAGCGCGGTCCAGGTAGTCTCCTACGACGCCCACTGCTGCCATGACAGGTAGATGTGAAAGTATCAGGTCTGAATCACGAAATGCTACAAGTTTCTTAACCTGTTCTACTTGCTCTTCGATAGACATAAATCGATGAATACAACCAACTCCACCCATTTCCATCAGTGTTGCTGCCATTTCATACTCAGTTACTGTGTCCATACATGAACCTACAATTGGAATATCAATTGACCAGTTTCTACTAACATTAACTGCTAGTGAGATATTCTGGCGTGTTGGGATGTCAGAAAAGTTAGGGATGAGCTGAATGTCATCGTAAGTTAGTGCTTGTCGCATTTTGTTTTTGAATTTAAAAGGTAAGTATCTGTAGTTTATACTGCAGCTATTTGTGTTTGTTTCTTAAATACTGCCAGCAATGATTGCTTTTCCTCTACGAATTCTGTTTTTGATAGTCTGAAGTGGTAGATTATACTTAGTAGCAATATCTTCATATTTCATATTGTTAAGTAGTCTGTCTTCAAGAATACCCTTGTACATTGGCTTAAGATTCTCAATACCTTTGAGAGCCTGCTCGTATCTGTTCATTAACTCAGCGTCTTCTTCATAGAAGTCTTCTTCTGATTTATATTCCATCTCAACGAGTAGGTCTTTTGCAGAAGTTCTAGCATAATATCTAGATACTTCGATGCCGGAATCTCTAAGTGCGTCGATAGATCTTTTCTTGTTTCTTTGACGAATCCATCCAAGACATTCGTTGAATGCAATTCTGTAAAGCCATGTTGTGATTTGATATTGTGGATCGTATTGATCTGCTTTAGTCCACAGTTTGGTGAGTGTATTTGTGACAATGTCATCTTTGGCTTCATTGTCTTTGACTACGTTAAAGACGTAGTTCTCTAAGCCTGGTTTTATTTTATCATAAAGGACTTTGTAGTCTTTTTCTGATCTGGATTTAATAAAGTTTTCTGCTAGTTCTCGATAAGATGTTTTTGACATTCGCTATGATTTAAAAGGTTCAACATTAGTATATAAGACAAATATAATCAATTTTTCTGACATAGAAAAACTTTTTTGCAATTATTTTGCCGTATAGTTATATTATTACATGTTTTTTTCAAAACTTACAATATCTAGTACTAATATAATAATAAATATTGACATAAAAAAATAAAATGGCAACTTTTTTGCAAAAGTTATTAACAATTTTAGAAGTCTTGGAATATTTCGATGAGCTTAGGTAATTCCTGTGGTTTATGTCCCCATAGATCTGTTGACACATTAATAATCCTTTTCTTAGGGTCTGATTTGAATTGTTTACCAGGATAGCCTATAATAGAAAACCATTTCTTTCTTTTGTTTGGCCAGTAGCTAAGAGGCCAGTATGATAATGCGCAGTTGTTTTTTGCATCTTCTTCGATACATTTGATAATCTTACATCCGGGTCTTATCATATTCTTATTGTCAAGATGTTCAAGAGCCTGGTCATGTTCACCTAAACAAAATAGAATTTTACCGTTTAGTCTTAGAATAGCGTCTTGTGCAGTTTTAGGGTCCCACGCAAAATTACCTAAATGGTAAACTGTATCATCTTTAGTTACAACCTCATTCCAAGTTGCAATCATTTTATCTGTCATTTCATCAACATGGTCAAAATCCCTGTTGTACTTCTTAATTGCTCCTGGTCTACCTAGCTGTAGATTTGATGTTACAAATGTTTTTGCCATGTTAAATTAAATTTTTATTTGTAAAATGAACAATATTACAACGGTCCGGATTTCTCAAAGTCCATTGCTCAAATCCAAGACTTTCTAGTCTATCATAAATTGAATACACTTGTTCTTCAGTTAATATATTTGCGTGCATTTCCATAGAAATACATCTAGTTTTTCTTAAAACATCATCACTAATACCTTCAAATGCCATAACTTCAGCACCTTCAATATCCATCTTAATAAAATTAGGTTGCTCGATAATACCATTATTAATAAGTGTATTAATGGTCATAGTCATCACAGTTTGTTCTTGACCTACTTTATGTATAAATGAGCTACCACCTGGAGAAGATTTATCATACCCCATACTAATACAATCATTATCTCTATTAGAAATTGCAATTCTATGAGGTTCACAGTTATCTGGTCTATTTAACATTAAAAGCTCAAAATTGTCTATAATTGGCTCAAAAGAGTAAATCTTACTAGCTCCTACATCTGAAGCAAATCTAGAAAATATTCCAATGTTAGCGCCTAAGTCTAATACAATATCTCCTTTCTTAATAAAGCACATATTTCTTTGATATATGCATTCATCTTTATATGGAATGTTTGGGGTTGGGCTTTGGTGACAATCATAAACTTCATAGTAGATTACTATAGGTTCATCAATAATTTTATTTTCGTATGAATTAAAAATACTAGTTCTGTACATTGATTCTTCATACGCTAAATTCCTACAAGTTAATTGACCGTCTAATCTTGTAAAAAAATTTGGATTTGATGGTTTCATTTTCTTTTTATGCTACTATGAATTTGATGTTGTAATTATCCCAAAGTTCATTACAAACTGCTTGCTCGTTGACGCCTCCTTGCGCGTTTTGAATTCTCTTATCTTCTGATGTATCAATAAAAAGATAGAGTACAAAATCATAGTGTGTTGCATAAATCAATGATTGACCAATACCCGCTCTAAGATCTGAACCTCTTGCTCCCTTCTTAAACTCGATGGCAATTTTCATACCATTCATTTCTACTACCATATCAGGTCTATTTCTAGTACCCATAAAAAGAATGTGACTTACTGTAGTATTGACGTCACCTTCCCATTTAATTGAAGACTTTACAGTCTCCTTAGCCTTCTCTTTATCATCTTGTCCGTTTTCAATAACATATTCTGTTAGATCTCGAACTAAGTGTGGATAAATGAATTGCTTGATCTGATCTTCTGACTTTTTCTTATAGTTCAGTGTGCCGAATATATCTTCATGTGTGATAGCTTCGGAAATAAGATCTAAAAATTCTACTCTTTTCTGAGATTTACTTGCTTGTTTCATCTGCGACTGGTTCTACTTCCGCTTCTACCTCTTCAGCACCTTGAATTTGATTTTCTAATTCAGCAAGCTCTTTGTGTGCTTCTGAAATCTCTTTATTCATGTCAGCTAATTCGGTCATAGCGGTAGATACAGTTTCTCCTACATGTGTTAACATGGTGATAAATTTTCTTGCACTCTCAATACCATTTCCTTCTACGTTTAGTAGCGCTTGATATAATGCGTTTAACTCATGTCCTCTTAAGCTAATAACTGTTTCCTCGCTATCGGATTTTAGTAATTCTTTATTTTGTGCCTTCAGTTGATCGTATAGGGTAACTACAACTGCAGCATTAGAAGTTTTCCAAGTATAACCTTTATTAAGATGCTCCATTAGAGTTTTTACCATTTTTCTATCATCAAAGTTGATAGTAAATGTTTTTTCTGCAGCATCTATCTGCATTTGGTCAACCTTTTTGGTTAATTCTTCTTTTTGTTTAGTTAGCGTTTTGCTCATTTTAATAAAAATTTAATCTAATTTATATATTGTTCTTTTAAAAGTCATCATTTTTGACTCTCAAATCGAAGTCTCTAAAGTGTTTAAACTGCTCATCGTCAGTGTCCATTCTTCTAATAATAGAGTCGTTAGGGTCATTTCTGTGTGTCAGTCTATCGATTCTAGTCAGTCTAGGTGGATCTAAGTAAATTACCATACATTGGTCTCTGTACTCTTGAGGTAAAACATCTAGGCCATCTTTAGACATTATCATTACATCAGCAAGATCGAAATCTTTTTTAGTCTGACCATAATACCATCCATTAAACTCCATATACTCTACGAATTCTCCACACTCAATCATGGCTTCAAATTCTTCTTTGTCGACAAAATGATAATCTTGGTGATTTACTTCATTCTGTCTAGGAGGTCTAGTAGTGTGACTAACGCCGCTTACAAATCCTTTCTTAGCCAGTCTGTTCTTTAAAAAATCTTTGCCTGCGGCTGCTTTACCTACTAGGATTAACTTCATAGTTCTTATACTCTTTCTTTAGCTTTTGTTTTGTTTTTTATTGATTTAATAGCTAATGAAGCCACGAGTGCCATAGCTGTGATGTTAAGTGCATTAGGATGCCAGTGTTCTCCACAAAATCCCATTGCATGATAGATTACTTCTGTCATTTTATTTTTGTTTGATGTTTCTTTAAGTCTTTTACAATATCTTTTCGAACTGTTTCTAAATACTTCTTTCTCTTTGCAGTAGAAACGAATGGTACTGACCAGAATTGTTTAGTCTTAGTCCATAAACTAGTTCTCCAACCAAAGACAAATGTAAATACTCCCATTACTAATCTAAGTTTAGGAGAGTTCAAATAAAGCGTTCTAACGGGCAATGCTGGTGCGCCATGTGTTATATAGGTTCTTATCTTTTTGTCGCTTAGAAACGGTCTGGGATACGCGTACGGACCTATAACTGGTACGAATTGATATGCATATCCTGGAGTCAGTACTTCATCGAAAAAGATCTCCATTCTTGGCGTTAATCTAAACCACCAGACTGGTGAGACAAAGTAGATGCGATCTGCCCATTTAACAAGTTCTTTATACTTTTCAATTAGATCTGTTCTAGGCCTAGCGAAACTATCTCTATATAAATCGATAACTTCAATTTCATTTAGGTAGCCATCCTCTTCTAATAAGGTTTTCTTGATGGTCTTAAATATACCATTGTAGCAGAATGATTTCTCATCGGGATGGCCGACGACTATTAGGTTCTGCATTCTTTCTTTCTTCTTACAAATTGCCATTTATTTCTTTTCTATTGGGTTCTCGTTCTCGTCGTATTCTGGAGCTGTCAATAATTCATACGCAATCCAAATCCATGTGATTACAAATCCGATTGCAAATAGTTTCCAAGTCATTCTGTTTTATTTAAGAGCCAAGAGCTCGATTGTATTTTATCTCCTAAACCATCTACCAATTCTACTCCAAGCTCTTTACAGATTTTAGCCTCTGGAATTGAATTGTTATTCTGGTCTCCACCGTTCGCAAACATAAATTTACGATGGATGGTAGTATTGCTTTTGACTATGTTTTCAATAGTCTCACAAACTGTTCTATCCTTGTCGATCGACAGATAGGCTCTGTCTACTACTCTTAATGAGCTGACAATTTTTAATCTTTCTTCTTCATCTTGAAATGCGGTAGAACCTTTTAGGTCTCTCTGTAAATCTGAGTTAACAATAACCCACAGTTGATCGCCACACTTTCTAGCATTCTCAAAATACTCAATGTGACCCTTGTGGATCGGATTAAAATATCCGCTAACTAAAATTACTCTTTGCATTTACAAAAACTTATTAAACTGTGTTACTTCCTTCTTACGAGCTTCATCTAATTTTCTGGCGTGATATTCTTTAGCATATTGTTCCATGATACTACTCAACATTGTGTGATGTGAGAAAGCATCAGAGTAGACTTGCATCTCAGGCCATTCATTTTTATTCAACCACTCTGCCGCTGTCATATAAATGTTGATGTCTGTTTCTTAAATAATCACCGAGGTCATCTCTGCTCGTTGGTACATCATCCCATTTTGGATCGTACCAAAATGTTCTACCGTTTCTGTCTTTCCTCTTTGACATCTTGTCGTTACCATAACATAACATGAATTTCTCTTGAATAGAGTCATTACCAAATGGATTATCCCAGTCTTTAATTGAACCACCACCTTTCGCATAGGCTAGAAGTGGAATATCTCTACATAGGTCTAAAAGTTTTGGGTACTTGGCAAACTGCATGCCAGCTGGTAGAAAAGGATCTACATCTCCAGCTCTATAAATTATCTCTGCTCTTAGATAGTTACCAATACCATTAAAGTATTTTTGGTCCATCAGCATTTCATAGAGTGGTTTCTTTAGTTTTGTCAGGTTAGTCATTACTTTAGTCCAGAACATATCGTATTCTGTCGTTGGATCTGGGCCTCTGTTTTCAGACCAGGCTACACCCTGCTTCCACTTACCAAAACGTCTGACATCTACAAAGGACATTGTAGTACCATCAGATCTATAAAATTTTAGGTGCGAATGTTTTGGCTCCTGTCCGGTATTAGTCAGTTTAAAATGTCCGGACATACCCATCGTGATTCTCACAGGGATGTATTGGTCTGATTGTTTATCTAAAAAGTAAAGCACCATCTCTTTTCCTTTAGAGACTGCTTTGATTCTAAATTTCTTAAAAGGGATATTAAGGTCCTCACATTTGTGGATTGGATTCTTCTCCACTCTGACGTAGGTTTGACCTTCTGATATTTCGTTGACGTAGTCTGCTGTAAATTTGAGTTCCGCTAACTCTGGCATAATAAACTGATTTAGTTATTATAGTAAGTTAGCGGGACTTGTTTCAATCTTTTGGCCAAAGCACTTCTTTGATGTCGTCAGCTAGATTGGGGCCGTGCTTAAATGCATCGATTTCCCACTCACGATCTGGATAATCTATCTCAGTAATATCATAGATTGTATCACCTTTCCAAACCACTGCTTTACCACCTAGAGTCTTTAACCAATTCATCTCGTACTGTTGTAGATGAATTAACTCATGTGCGATTGTACTAATCGCTGTTGCTCTGCTAATTCCTGGTTTTACGAAAATAGCATACTGATCGCCGTTCGTTTTAATGTAGGCATCAGTTTCATAGTCACCACCAAGCGATTGAGCCTGGTCTTGATTTCTAATAACCACTACCACATTATCAATCGACAACTGGTCTAGACCAACCTGAACAATTGTGTCGAGGTAAGCCTTCTTGTGTAGATTAAATACTGCGTTACGATTATTGAACTCGTAGTTTTCAAATGTGCGTTCTGGACGCGAAGCTAGATAAATGATTAGAGCTATAACTAATAGAACTATTACACCTATCCAGTGTTTAGTCTTCATATTCGCCATTCCATTTTTGAGAACCTCCCGAATTGTATATATTCCAGGATTGTTCCCAATAAATGTGGTCGTTGTTGTGGTTAGTATTGATATTCATCATCGAATTCATCTAGATCTTGCATGGATCTGACATTTTTGTAGTTTAAGCTACGCTCCTTGTTGCGTTGCTTTTTCTTTCTGTAGTTAAGTTTGCGGCGACGGTTTTCATCGTCATCTTGGGCGTCCCAACGCTTGCTCGACTTATTCATGAAGTAATTAAATAGTATTAAGAGTTCTTGTCTCCAGGCCATTTTGTGTCTGGGTACTCAAAGGGTTCTGGATTAGTCCCGGCAGTAGAAGTTGTATACCACGGGGTATTAGGTCTGTGTGGATCGCGTGTCCAATCTGGTGTATTAGGATAGTATGGGTTGTATGGGATATAAGTAATCCCGTTATAGTTCTCGTTAGTTAGAAGTACTACAGCTTCTTCTGCTGTAATATGACCTGCATCTAATAATTTCTGTACAATTTCTGCCTTTGTCATAGTTTATTTATCTATTTTATTTGATACTTTCAATATGTTCCATTAACTCGGTGATTTGTTCTCGACCTATCCAACCAACAACATCATCGGGTGCGTTTGTAAGTAAATCCTTTGTAACAAAATCACCGTCGGCATCCAATACGGCAACCTCAAATGATGTATAATCTCCTGGATTTGGAAGATTAGACTTAGGAGTACAATACATCGTCTCTCCACATGTTACTGATAATCTATATCCATTATCGAATACTTTAAAACCTGCCCATCCTTTACTATATGGATGTTTTTGAAATTTTAAATCGTTGAATGTTGCCATAATTTTAATTTTGCGGAGAGGGAGGGATTCGAACCCCCGGATCCGTGAAGATCGCCGGTTTTCAAGACCGGTGCATTCGACCACTCTGCCACCTCTCCTATGTTCTTTAGTCTAGTTGTTAATTTAACTTACTGTTTCTTTCACTTTTTTCTTAAGTTTATCAACGGTGTGAAAGATGCCGTCGACAAACGCCGTGTTATCATTAAATCTAGCGTCAATTCTAGATTCCATTCTGTCTGTTCTTGAGTCAATATATCTGTATACCTCGTCAAAATCAGCCCTTTGTGATTTATGTAGATCTTCTGTTTCTTGATCTACTCTTCTTTCCAAGTATTCTACTCGGTCTTGCAATGCTGCAATCTGTCTCTGTGACTTAAACATTGAAACAACGCCAGCCAAAGCCAACACTGTTAAAACACCTAAACCATAAATTAATAATTGTTCCATATTTCTATTGTTTTTATTTTGCGACTAAAGAACAATTACATTAGAGGACCTGCACTACATGAATAGATAGCAGCTTTCATTCTCTGCTCTTCTAACCATTTCATATAGGTCCAAATTTTACTTAGCTTCTGCATTAATTTTTTCATAGTCATATTTGCCTTTAATAAATTCGTTCAACGCTTTACCTTGACTTTCAGCTGAATTAAAAGACTCGAAATCAGAGCGACTAACATCGTTATATACGTAGGTTGCATGATTAAAATGTACCGTTAGAGTTTTGTGTTTGTAGTTATACGCAGCTGACTTAAGAGTTGAGCTATCGTACTGGCTAATTGTTGAAGTAATCATAAAATTCAATTTATGAGTTATACTAATCTACCGGTAAAAGTTTCTAGATTAGGCTAGGTCGTCTAGGTTTTTGATCTTAATACCACTCGCTGTTAGAGCTTTATGTAGCTGTCTGATTGCAGAGACCACCTGACCGTTATCTCCACCAGAAGAAGAGCCACCGCCACTAATCATACCACCAATTTTATCAATTGCACCAGATACTAGGCCGCCAGACTCTGCTGTTGCAGCCATACCTTCACCAACTGAAGACTTAAATTCACCTAACATATCTGCTAGATTTTGTAGAGCCTGTTCAAGTGACTCACCCATTTCAGCAAGTATATCTGCTGGCTCTCCACCTTGAGATAGAGCAGCTAACGCTTCGAACATTTGACGAGTCTCAGTAAGTTTAGCCAGATCCATGTCATTAATTGACTCAGTGATTTCTGGCATTGCTTCCGCAGAAAGAGTCATATTAGAACCGATTGCTTTCCAAAGAAGTCTTCTTTCCATCAGCTGCTTTTCAGTAGCATCTGGTCCACCGCCGATCATCACCATATTCTTAGTGAATGCATCACCAGACTCGACGTTGTAACTGCCAATTGCCTCAGTAATCTTAGGCATTGACTTGGCCATTGATTTGTAAGACTTAGTAATGTCTGCAACGAAATCTACAGTATCGTCCATATCTAAATTTTGACCCTCTACTACCATTCCCATCGCAAGGAATGCTGCTACCATTGCTTTAGTCTTAGCCTTTAAAGAGTCCTCATTAAACTCAAAGTCCATTACCGCCTGTGCGTCTTTTGCACTCTTGGCTAATTTTGAGAAAGGATCTCCTAAAGCCAGAGCAATTTCAACACCTTTTTCAAATGTTGTAGAACCCTGCCACCATGAAGAAGTACTAGCACCGTTTTCATCACTACCTATAGCCACAAATACTCCAGATAGACCTCTGATTAATTTTTTCGTATTCTCTTTGATCTTGTCTATTAAATCATCTAGACTACCACCAATGCCTTTATATCCAGTTGGATTACCTTCACTATCATAACCTGTTGGGAATTTAAGATTTGCCATGTTCTGAACACCAGTTGCTAATGAAGCAAGCGGCTCTCCCATTTGACGAACCATCTTGACGCCTTTTTCATAAGGTGATTTAGTAAACCATGTACTGCCCTTTGCACCATCTCCAGCGCCTATTTCAGCATATACTGAAGTTAGACCTCTAATTATATCCTGTGTGTTTGTAATTAAATTAGGAATTGCTGAAGTTAAATTGATAGTTTCAAATCCAGTTGGATTACCATCTTTATCAAAACCAGTAGGGAACCTAAGCATTGCCATCGCTTGAACACCTTTAGCAATACCTGTAAGAGATCTACCCATACCTCTGGTTGCTTCGATACCCTTCGTAACAAAACCTTTACCAATCCCTAAGAAGCCTCCAGCTCCGCCGTGTTCCTTTCCAATTCTAGCAAATTCATCTGATAGTGCAGATACAATTGTTCTAACATTCTCACTTAATGATGATAAATCTGCTGACTCTGAAATTCTTTGGAAAGATTTGATACCTGCACCAATGCTAGTTAAAGCTAGACCTGCCATAATTAGAGCAGGAGCACTTGCATACATTGATGCTATTCTAAGTGGATTTAAAGTGAATGAGTTGGCTACCGCCTCAAGAGCTACTTCAAGATTTGTTTTTTCCCTAGCTTTGACGCCAAGGAATTTTAGGAATTTATTAGGTTCTGTCATCTTTCCGGAACCTGCTAGCGCGCCAGAATTAAAGGTCAATTTGGACATCGCTTTTAGACCCAGTGCAATTGAGATTAGAGCACCACCAGCTAGAATCATAGCCGCTGCACCTGGAATAATAAAGATTGCTGCTGCGCCGGCACCTGCCATCGCAAGACCAACACCAACTATAACTGCACTCATCTGACCGATAAACTCCCAACCTCGATCACCAAGAGCTTTAGACATAACTGCGACACCTGCTGATAGAATTATTACGGCAATCCCCACTAATATCATTGCGGCGGCACCTGCTGCGATTATTGGTGCTTGTGTACCTGCTAAGTAGAATGCTGCGCCAATTAAACCAATTAAGAGTAATGCTCCAAGTGATTTAACTGCCTCTTCGCCGGTAATATTACCCGCTACCGCCGCCAGAATTTTAAGAGACAGTGCTAATACGATAATTGCCAGACCTGCGAATATTAATGACATGGCACCATCTTCGATCTTCTTACCGACTATACCGACTAATGCAAATGCTATACCCACACCAGCAACTATAGCAAATACAGTAAGTAAAACTGGTAGTGGTGGAGCAATAATATTAAACAGAGCTAGAGCAATACCTAAACCTAAGATCGCGCCTGCAGCCAATAGCAGTCCCTTCGCGCCATCTTCAATCTTATCCATAATCTTCATCTTCTCAAGTAAATAGAATGCACCTCCGATCGCTAGAATGGCAATACCTGCAAAGAACGCACCTTTAAGAGCCATAGGTCCAATTAAACTTGAAAGTGCTAATGAAGTCATAACAGCCAGAATACCTAGACCTACTTTTAAGAGTACGTCTTTTACCTTTACCATATTATCTAAAGCCTTATCTGGTATTAGCCTAAAGACTAATGCTATAACACCCAGTGCTACAGCAGCGCCAAATGCACCTTTAATTGCGGGTTGAATAAATAGAGATGAAATTGCTAATGACGCTGTAAATGCTAGAATACCTAGACCTACATCTTTTAACATTTTAACTTTCTCTAATTTCTTTTCGTCTAGGAATTTTGTCGCGAGTTGTATCGCACCTATTGTCGCGAACAGTGCGATTCCAATCAGAGGTGACATTACTGCTACAACAGCTAGTAGAGGTGTGGCTAAGAACATATAGCCTGCAAAAGCTAGAATAGATTTACCAACATCGCCTAGTAGAACTAGACCGCTGACTAAACCTTCCATTTTAGCTTTAGTCTCATCACCAGTGCTTTCAAGTGCATTTACTGCATCAACAAGTAGTTGGAAACCTTTAGCAATAGGTTCCATAGCGGGAGCTACAACAGCAATTGCCAGTGCATTAGCAGCACCACCAAGAGCACCTTTTACACCACCTTTGCCACCTTCTTTGATGTCGACGATAGCAGTGGTTAGTTCATTAAGCTTTTCGTACAAAGCACCACCAACAGCTACCGACTCTTTGGTGCCTCTAGTATGCTCTTCGATTAAAGTCAACTGGCTGCCCTGTGAACCCATACGGTCAAAGGCATTCATAAATGCTTTAGAAACTGACATTAAGTATAAACTCCGCTATATTTTTAAAAGTAAGGGGTATGCTTGGGAACATACCCCCTATACTACTTTATATATCTTTACAACTTCGGCATCTTAAACGAAGGTTGTTTGATACTTGGCACTTTTGGCATCGTCGGAGTCTTATATTGCTTTCTCATAGCGCTAGATTGAGACTCTTGTTGTTCTTGCTGTGCCTGTTGTTGTTTATTCTTCTCTTTGATGTACTCTGAGAGATTTTTCACGTAGTACCAATACTCATAGTAGTACATGTTCTCGATCTCAGAAGGTTGCATCCTGAGGTGAATACCCAGGTAGAACTTAGTCTTAAAGTAATTCTCCAGCGAGATCTGAAATAATGAAAAGACTTTTGATGCCACCTGGGAAGTCAAGAGGGGCTTTCACCGTCTCGCCATCAAAGGTAGTTTCTAATTCGGTTGATACACCGATTCTCATTCTTTCAGCTAATCTGTAAATTACCATGAACTTTTTCTCATCCCACGCTTTGTAATCAACCTCTAGTTGGAAAATCTTAGTTAAAGATAAAGATCTCCAGTCTGGTTGTAGGTATGGTAATACCTGAATAAATGCTTTATCAATTTCAACATCTTTCTCTTGTCTATCTTTAAGATATTGAGTTATCTCTTGCATTACACCAATAGTAGGAGGTCTCATTGAAACTTCTCCAGCAGAACGAGTCTTAATTACATAAGTTCTCTTTTTTGAGTCATAATACCTCTCGATCTCTTCATCGATTTCAGTTGGTATTAAGTTTTTAACCGATAACTCAATATCTACAGTCTTCTTGGTTTTCTGAGTTTTACCCTTTAATATTAATTTATTTTCAGGTTCTGGGAAAGTCAAGTCTCTAATGCTAAGTAGTAAAATAATTCTATCTTCTTCTAAAATATCTTTATACGACATTCTAGATTTACCAGATGTTACTTGTGCACATCCTTCTACGATAGAGTTAAGTTTCTCTTCCATATCGATGTAGTTATTCTCATCCATGGTAGAGAAGTGTCTAATCTCTGCGGCTTTAGCTGATCTGATTTTAATAACACATCCTTCAGGGTAAAATTTACCTTTAGATGGTAATGTCTCTAGATCTAATACATGCCAACCTAATGCGTTGTCAGATGACTGCGCTCTGTCTGGTCCAAAATTAGCCATATTAACTTTACCTAAGCCAGATGAAGATACCGCTGCTTCTAGCTCAGTTGCTTCTGCGTCTGTAGATTCTACTCGAGGATTATTAATAGCGTCTTTGGCTTCTAGTGCCTTTGCCATCTTTTCCTCTTCCGGAGTCAATTTGTTTTTGTCTTCGCTCATATTATTTTGATTTTAAGTTTTTAAGATTTTGTTTAATGTAGGATCTTTGCTCTACAGATCTTTTACTAAGTTCATCTTTAATTAAATTTCTGATAAACGCGCTCACTGAGATTGGACGTTGCTCTTGCTCGAGTGCATCATTTAAGATAACTCGATTAACTTCACGAACTTCGTCTTCCGTCAGTAATACTTGTAGTTTTTTAGTTAGTTTATCACTCATAATCTCTTATTATTAGGATATTATATTATGTTTTCTGCGCCTAAAAAAAGAAGGCGTTGTTTAGACACCTTCTTCTTTAAATTTAATTCTATTAAATTACGCTAATTCTTCTGAGTAAACATCACATTTCCATGTTACTTCCATTGAAGCTGGTTCAGCAGCAGAATAGTCTAATGCATCTGTGAAGCCCATTCCACCTACGATGAAACAGTCGTCTAAAGTAACTTTTCTAAAAATGTCACCCGCTCTATTGAATTGTACGATAACAATAGTACCTACATAATTCTTCTTAAGACCCATTTCGCCAGTTTCAGGGTTATACGCTGCTCTGTACCATTGTCTTAATGTTTTATATGTATATGCCTGGTTAGAGTCATTCAAGTTCAGGGTAAAACCGATTGTCAGGTCAATTGACGTAGCGTCAGGCATGCCTGCAAAGTTTCTATCAGCAAACTTATATTTTTGCGTCTGTGGTCCTATGTCAGGAGAAAGTCCTGCTAAACCTCCAACGTTTGTAACTTGCTGAAGTAAGAGCTCTTGTCCAGATACACCGGCTGGAGGTAAAATAGTTACCTCGAATAGGTTGCCTTGTACTGGCTCAAAATTTCTACCCTTCTTTTGAGTTTGGTCCTCTGAATAATGTGGTAAAGCCATATCTTTTATTTGTTATTTTATTTATATATCGTTCTTTTCTTATGCAAAGTTACCTGTTGCGATCTCACCTGTATTTAGTACAGTCACCCTAGATACTAGAATCTCAAGACCTTTAACTGGTTCAACGAATGTATCAAGAATACCCATGTTGTTATCGATCACCTCAGTTGTGTTGTTAGAAGTGTCCATGATGTTCTTGTAGTCGTATACACCACCATCTTTCTTCACTGATTCCATAAAGTTATCAGCTAAAGTTTTGATTTCTAATCTAGTTTGAGCATTGTTAAACTCGAACAAGTAGTTCTTAAGGATCTCAGCTAAACCATCTTCAATGTAGATTAATACCTCTCTTACGTGAGCTGAAGATAGAGCAGACTGAATGCCTTGCTGTGCAGTTTTATTACCTTTGATCGTTAAACCAACGCCTCTTTCGAATACGATTGGGTTGTAACCGAATGGCTCAAGTACGTCTCTGTCATTCTTGTCGAATGCAAATTCTAGAGACTGAACACCTGTTCCACCTACAACACCTCTTCTTGGGCCTGCGATGATTGACCATGGTAATGCATCTAAATATTTGTCAATATAGTTATTTGATACGTAAGCTGCTGGTGGAATAACTTTAGTTCTACCGTTCTCAATTACATTAAGACCAGGACCGTAGTAGAATGCATAGTTTGCACCTTCATTGATCGATGGTAATGTGTAAAGAGCTGTTGGGTTTAACTCTAAGTTACCTCCTGTTGCAACGTTATTCACGTCAAATGCACCAGTGATAGCATTTAAGAATGATGGGTTAGTCGCAGCTTTGAATTCTTTCACCATTGGTGCGTTAAGAATTGCTGAAGCATTTTGTCTTTCTTTACATAGGAATGATAATTCTTCCTTGTTTAAGATTCCACCGTTCTCTAATGAACCGAATGTATCAACAACATATCTGAATGTAATGTTGTCTTTATCAACTAAAGCGTTACCAATACCAGTACCTGGTTTGATAGCTGCTAATAATTCTGCAATTAATTTGTCAGTTTGAGTTGCTCCTTCTAGTGGGAATGTCTTATAGAATCCACTTGCATCCTCATATCTCTTAAGAGCGTATGATGGTCTTACAGAAACTACTCTATGAGATTCAAATCTGTAGTAAACAACACCTGCAGCAACAGATTTCTCAATCTTCTTAATTCTAGATAGTTTACCACCATCACCTGGTACATACATACCTACTTTAATGTCTGCATTCCAGTTAGCAGTGCCTTCTGGAGCAGAGTAAGTAAAGATACCTGCGCCGTTTGGAGTAAATGACCAACCTTGAGATAATGTTGGGAACATTTCCGCTCTAGCGTTTGGAGTTAATGTCCACACGTCGAATGATGTTGAAATTACATGATCGAAAGCAAGTAGTTCCGTTGTATTACCCGCGTAATCTGCATTGAATGATTCACCTCCAGCACAAGATACAGTTAAAATACCGTTATCAAGTGTTACATCTGAAATCATTACATACTCTCCGTCTGTTGCAGACTCTAAGTAATTACCATAAGCTAGTGAATTATATGATTGAGGAGCACTATCAATTGATAAGTTACCATCTGAAGTTACCGTGATTGCAGCTGGTGCTAACCATGTGGCAGCTCCAGCAGCAGATGCTGCGAACTCTTCATATTTCTTAGAGATTGCACCGGCAGCGGTAATTGTTACTTGACCAGCGCCAGTGTCGTCGATTGAATCGATTTTTACATACTCACCTGGAGTATAAGACTCTAAGTATTTAGAAGTATTGATTGAGTGTGCTGATGCTAAGTTAGTAGCAGTGTTACCAGCTCCACCGTTAATTATTAACTGTGAACCGTTTACGCTTACAATACCACCTTGATTTGTTAAATCTGCAATAGTTTCAGAAGCAACCTGCTTTACTTTATGTGAAAGCACCTCGTAGTCTTGGTAAATATCAAAATCATTACCGATTAGGTCGATTTGTGGAAGTGCATCTTCTTGTACTGCACAGAATAAACCTGTTCTTCTAGCCTCCATGTTAATTAGAGTCTCGATATACATTTGGTTACCTTCTGCATCAATAAATTCAGGAATTAATGATACACCATTATATTGTGCTAATAGAGTTACTTCTCTTAGACCAGCAAATTTTGCGAATTGATCTTTTAATAGACCATCTTGGTCGAAGTAGTCTCCGTAGTTTGGATCGTTATTTAATTCAGCAGCGTCAAATTTGCCTTTGAATACAAATACATCCACTAAGTAGTCTGATACGTACTCGTCAGCTTCAACTCCTTCTGGAATGTTAGCTTCACCGTACCACTCTCTCGCTGTTAACTCAAAACCTCTTGTATCTGCAGCTTGTCTAATGATAACTGTGATTGGATCTTGTTTGATGTTAACAAATGAGATTGCATGATTTTGATCTTCTGCAGCTGCAGCTAATAATTTCTCATCTGAAGGATTCCAAAACTTATCTGTATCAAATACAGCATTAAACTGATTTGAAGATACATGTGATGCTTGTAATGAATTAGCTGATAAACCTTGTTCTGAAGAGTTAGTTGCTGGTGAGAAAATTGATACTCTGTCAGCAGCATCTGCAGCAGTTAGGTTTAACGCTAAAATAGGACCTCTAGATAAAGCTTCAATAGCTGATCTGTGGAAGAACATATTTTTCTTTTCTAAGGACTTGTCTACACCACCGAAAACTTGCTTGAATTGCTCTACGTCTTCTACTAGAACTGGAGTATTGTAAGGACCTTTTTTAGATCTACCTACAACTAGTCTGATAGTTTCTGCAGGGATGTTAACAGTCTGAGACTTGTCAAACTCTAGACGATATACGCCTGAGCTTTTGAACTGTAGTAATTGAGGACTTAATGCCATAATTGTTCGTTATTATTTTTAATTCTTTTATTATATATCCGTGTCTTTCTGCAAATTTATTTCAAAAGGTCATAAATATCATATTGAAGATCCCCTTGCTGGTCACTATCTCTAAAAAGAATAGCTTCCATCTCATCATGGAGTTCTGGGTCTATGAAATCTAGTAACTCTTCTACGAAGTCTGCATAGTCTGTTGTGTTAAAAAATTCGGTCGCAGTAATACAAGTCATTATCACATCATCATTACCCATTTGGGCTCCGTAGCTTCCATTTGGTAGTGTACCAAATAGAGATGCCTCTGTTACTGTAACTTCATCAGTTAAATCTAATCTATTTATCTTATATAATTTCGCGAAATTCTGACAAAAGATAGCTTTATTGTCAGATTTCAGTTTAATACCTGGTTTTAATGCTCTTCCGTCGTGTCTGTGTTTGAATTTCACCACCATCTCATCGTCAAAATCATTTCTCTGTGGAAAAATACTTCTTAGGTATTGGAATAATACAGTACCATAGGTGTTATATTCCACAATCATCTTTACGTTCTCTGAGTAGAATATATCTACCGATAGAGTATATAGTACTTTTGCAAAATCTTCAATAACATGTTCGTTCGATCTGAATCTACAAACTTGGTTAAATTTAAAGAAGTCGTACATCGCACCAGGATTAATGACATTCTTGATTTCTTCAGAATTCATTGGACTAACCTGGAAAACATTAATCACCGATGCGTCACCACCGTTACCCTCTGCAATATCTACAGAGAATAGCCAGAAGTTTTCAGAATCTTTACATGTATCAATATCAAAGTCTGGATCCCACTCTAAGAAACCTTTCGTGTCAATAGAGATATAGTCGAACTCATCGAAGTCATGATAGACATAAGGCTTCATGCGCTTTCTCATCTTCTTCATATCGACTGGATCGAGTAGTAGATTAGATGAGCTAACGAACTCATTACCATACTGTTTATTGAATGCTTCAATTGAACCTAAGTTTTTAAGTTCTCTTTCGTACCATGCTTCGTCTCTGTCAGGATGTTGCCACCAGTCGATACGCATAGGATGATATTCATTATCTTTACGATCTGCTGCGGCGTATATTTGGTAGAATTTGTTAAATCCATTTGGTGTTGATGTAATTGTTATTCTTGAGACTTTCGACGAGGATAGTGTAGGATATACGTTCTCATAGAAAGAGTCTGCTATCGATGGATGGACGTGGGCAAACTCATCCAAGTATAAGTTATGAATTGTAAAACCAATACCAGATTTTGCTGTGGTTGATTGACCAATAATACGACAACCATTATCACATCTTACATTCATAACGTCGTATTTGATAATACCAGGCTTCATGAAGAATGGAAGATTTTCAATAACCGTCTTGGCTTTGTCAATAATTTCTTTCGTTGAGTCAGATTTGTTGGCAAGTAACAGAGTGTTCTTGTCCATGTTAAATGTCAAATACCAAGCATTGAAAATGGATGCGGTTACTGTTTTACCCATCTGACGAGAAGCTAGTACAATGTTAAATCTTTCATTCTGTAGATTCTGTAACATCTCTACCTGATAGTCTCTCAGCTTTACTTGTTGAATACCATTATCCGTCATTACTACTGCATACTTCTCTGCAAAATAGACAATATCATTGGCACATCTAGCTAACTCAGCTATTTCCTCATCAGTATATTCAAATACTATATTACCCTTCTTTAGAAATTGTCTACCCTCGTAGAATGGTAACTTAATCTTAGGACGATAACCCTGGTCCATAGCAACCAATAAGTCATTGATTTGCTTGGTAGACCAAACAATTCTTTCCGAGGCTGCCTGTGGCCCTTCCTCTTTCGGAATCCATTTATTATCTCCTACGTAGTCTGACATTATTCTTCTGTTGGTTCAACGTCTTCAATATCCTCATTCGCACCATCGATACCTGCACGAATTGCGGCCATTAAGTCTTTTGTACCTCTTTGGATATTTTTATTACTAGAATCTCCACCTGCTCCTTCGATCTCGGCTTGATTCTGTCTTTGTTGATAGATCTCTATATCTCTAGCAATTCTTTTAGTACCTTCTTCTGCAGCCATTAGATACATGGTCTGAGATTTGATAATATCTAACATTGACTTCTGTAGAGTTGCTAGTACTTCAAACATTCTAGGTGCTAATTCACCTGAGTCAATTGTTTCTAATAGAGTTGTAAGTGCTTTTTCACCAGCTTGTAGCTGATAGATTAGAGACGACATAGTCATTTCATCCATCTGCTTTTTAGCTTTAATATATTCGTCTTGTTCAATAATATCTGCATCCAGATAGAATTTCATCAAGCTAGTAATAGTTCTTTGAGCTTTCTTAGTTGCCCCTGACTTTAATTCTGTATAATTTACCGCCGGCGCTAACGCTGTTGGTTTAGCCTGAATAGGCAGGTCTTTAGGATCGTTATCTACATCTAGTGGAGCATCTCCAATCAGGTCATCTAGTTCTTTCCTAATATCATCTGCTTGTTCTGCTATTGTTTTTTTCTTTTCACTCATAATATGATATTATATTCTATATATCTAGAAAATACTTGTAACAAATTTAGTCAACTTTTGTTACCTATTTTGATTGTATCTTCTTAATTGGATTGAAGGAACCGCGTTGTCAATAATATCAGATAAGTGATTATCTCTTACAATATATTGCTGTAATATATTTGTATGCTGGTCTTTACCTATTGTTTTATTAAATAGTCTGATATTTGTTATAGCTAATTTTCCGGGCATTAGTGACCATTGTTTCTTAGAAACCCATCCCTGGCCGCTAGATAATTCAAATTTACTATTTACAACTTCTGATAAAGTATCTGATACTGGCATAGAAGTTAATTTATTACTATCTGGGTTTAGAGCATATACGTTCGTTGAAGTGTTTAAATACTTATTGTTTAAGTTAAATACTAAACCATACCAGTTTCCATTTACAGGAGACATACCTGTTAAGAATGGATATTCTAAAACTAGATCGTTAATATATGCTTTAATGTGTGTTTGATTTACTGTCAATTTTAAGCCTTTATTTGATTGATAGCCATCAAATATTGTTTGCTCTGCAGTAGCAGATATTAAGTTAGGTTTAAACCAAGCAGTAAAAGCTAAATTGTCTGAGTTAGATAACTGTGAATATTTTCTATAAAGTAGACACTCAATACCTAAATCTCCTACAGACTCTAGGTCATAATGATTTTTAGCAATAATTGTCCATTTATTTCTAATTTCTTTATCTGAAATAGATAGACTATTGTGGATTCTATCTCTAATACCATCACCTACTTCAGAGAATATAGTTTGATATTGTTCTGGCTTTCCAATCTTGTTATACTCATCTTTAATCTCTTCGCCGAATACTTCTTCAACTCCAGTATATAGATCGTCTAATTGTTGTTCGATTGCTTGGCCTTCTGCTGTATTTTCATCTACAATACTTGACGTACGCTCTTCGTATTTTCTTAACATGACTCTCCAATAAGTCATTGTCTGATTAAATTCATCAGCTAGACTTACTGAAGAAACTTCATACATTCTGTTCATAATCGGAATGTACATATAGTCTCTTGGTCTTGGATGAATACCTGCACCGAACGCCTGTTCCATCTGACCTTTTGTAATATGGATCTCAAAGTCTTCGAAGCCCATACCAAAAATATCGTATGTAAACTCTCTGGTCGGCATTGCGTTATCCGGCACCATAATCTTCAGATTACCCTGTTCTTTTACATTGTAAAGAGAGTATTCCATTAAGACTACATCTCTCGATCTTTGATCTGGTTCTACTCTAAAATATTGGGTGTCATGACCCCACATTTTAGCTCCTAGTTCACTTATCTCTGAGTAAATTGCAGTAGGTTTACTTAAATTATATGGATCGTAAATAGGATCTGAACAATCGATTACAATATTAGTACATCCTGCTAAATAGGGATCGTCACAGTCTGTACATAATTGAGGGCATGATTGGATTGTACCATCTGCAGTTTCTAACTCAAACGTAATTGAAAGCAAACTTAGACTATGTAAACTTGCTAAACGATAAACTTCTGCTTTTACGTCAATCCAAAGAGGTTTTGTAGAATCAAATTGTAGACCTAATAGATCTCTTGGACCAATACCGTTATTAAGGGGTCTTAATTCTGACATTTGACCACCGTCTGAACCAATAGATTCTTGTGACCATCTAAACTCGTATGTAAAATAGTTATCAGCGTCTGGTGTTTCATACCATTTTGCTGCGTTTGCTGAAAATGTAGCCTGTTCAACGGTGTTTATGATATTACCATCAACAGATGCCACCTCAAAAGTTTGAGAACCAACGATGATATGATTACCCGGTGAAAGATTATAGTTCACGCCTGTGCCAATTAACTCAGAACTGCCCTGTGATACTTCCAGAGTACCTACACTATTTGGTGAATTAACACCAACTAATATATTGTAGCCTGTCACTCTAGTAACACTAGTGTAAGGTTCTTGTAATTTAGCAAAGAAGTAGTCTCCTATTGCGTTCGCTGTAAAATTTGTTACCGCCATATTAAAAGAGTATGAACTCTACTATTTTTATTATATATCTGAGTCCCAGTCGGTGATTAAGAGCATTTCAGGATTATCTGACTCATGGTGCTCCAATGTATGAATAAATGCATTAGTTACACCTAAAACTTCTACTGTATTATTCTCAGATTGAAATAAGTCTAAAGATTCTAAGAAAGATTTTAACTTAAAAACACTAAATTTTTGTTTTTGTTTTAAGAGTCCAGCTTTAACTAAAATAGCATTAGCCATGGCTAACTCATGTGGATTAAACATATCAAACATACGCACACTTCCTCTTAAAGTTTTAATATCGTATTTGATTGTTTTAACCTGATCTACATTTACGACTCTATTATAGCTTGAATTTTTATTCAGATTAACCTTAATATACTTTAAATTTGGCATAGTATCAAAAATCTGCCAGATAAAATAGACTGATGTAGCCTCTTTGTGTATATTAATATTACTAACAGCGTGAAATCTATTAACGTCTTTTCTAAAACCTAGTTCTAAATATTGGCGCATTCTATCTTTACTAACGACAATACTTTCATCGTTAGCGTTTTTTGCCTCAGAGTCTCTACTTAATATACCCCAGAGTTTAAGATCTATGGAGTTATACTTGTATAGAGTAATATCTATGACCTCTGTAAAAAAATCGTCAATTTTTTGCATAAACGTCGATCTGTTCTTCTATTTTTTTTAAATCAGTATAGAAAGACTCTTTTGCAAATTGCTTTAATTCTACAATCTCTCTTGCGCCGATCTGGTTTTTATCCATATAAATTTGCAAAGCCCTTTCACTGGGATTATATTTATCAGCCACATTTTTCTTTGCTTTTTTTGTTTTTGTATAAAACCAACCAGGCACTGATTTAAACCTAGAAGCAACCATAGACCAACTTTCAACAACATTAGCGCCGTTAATACCGTTGATGTTGAAGAGGTTTGCATTACTAGGATATTTAATAGACATAAATCTATTAATCATAAAATGATGCCTCTTCTTAGAGTGTTGTTTTAAGTTTTTATAGATAGCTGGCTTTGTGAACATTATTTTCACAAAGTCGAATAATTTCGTTTCGTCTAACATGTTTATTATATGTTAATAAGTGGTAAAGTTTACTTACACCACTCGCTAAAAGCTAATGCATGTGCATCTAGGGATGAATAACCTGCTGCAGCTAATTTGGCAGCAGTATGGATTACTTCCGACTTAAGACCAAACGCATTTGCTTCTGCTAGAATCTCCTCAATCTGTAAATGGTCGTCTAGTGTCATTAGAATAACTTTTTAGTTGGATCTTTTTTTACTGGGGCTTTTTTAGTCTTCTTACCTACAAGTTTCATAGGAGATTTGGGCTCTTCCTTTGGAATATCCATACCTGCGAATGGGTCTGGTGCAAAGTTAGCTTTCTTAGCTCCTTCTAACCAGTCAGTACCTTCCAAGATTTTATCCATCTCCATGATAGATTCTTTTGATTCGATTGCACCTTCCCAGTCTCGCTCAATTGCTTCATAGATAGCTTTTTGAATTGGATCTGGAATAGTCTTATTGTGCAATAACATAAGAGCTATGTTGGTAGTCAGATTAGTTTTAATCAGTGTTGTATTGGTTTGACCTACAACTCTGTAGATAATATCTGATAGAATATCTTTTGCCTCTGATGAGAACAAGAAGTCAATTGTAAAGTTATTATACTCTTTAATGTATTGCTTCCAGATAGTCTCTGCAGTTTTATCTGTGATAGAATAGTTTCTAAGTTTACCATTCTTCATCTCTTTCTGCCATGTCACAACTGACTGAATATTATCTGATTTATCACCGACAAGTATTTTCTTAAAGATAAACTCATCACAGTCGATCTCCTCTGTTTTAATCTTGTTAGCTTTTACCCAGTCTAGGATGTCATTTTGATATGTGTCTCTAGACATAGCTGAGCCGCCCATGTTGAATAACATGTCGTCATTAGATATTTCTGCAGTTGCAGATGTGTTCATATCCTTTTCGAAACCTTTATATGCATAAAGAGTTTTCTTAGTGTTGTAGTACCAAAGTGTATGTGAATCATTTGTATCTGAGTAGTTGACTAACTGAATTAGGTCTCTGTCACCTGACCAGACAATACATGATTTACCTCTAGCGTTTAGCATCGTAGACCAACCGAAGATAACGTCGTCTGCTTCTGCACCTTGGATCTGGTGTACAGTAACACCTTTACTTGCTACAACTTTTTGGAATTCTTCATAGACTGCATATACTGATGGCCAGTCTACGGTTTGATTTTGTTTTCTTGTACCTTTATAGTCTGACGCAGGGAATAGATCCTTTCTCCATGATTTAGAGTCTACTGCTAAGACTACGTCGTCTACAAACATTTTTAACTTTCGCATCTCTGATGCAAAGTCAATGGCCAACTTACGCATAAACTGTGCGCGTTGTTTATCATCTTCTAGTAGTTTACCCTGTTTAGGTTTAGGTAAGACGAATAATCTACTAAAGACAAAGTAATTGCCGTCGATTAATAGTGTATGTTTTCCCACTTTCATATCTTTGATTTCTTATGCTTCCTATACAAATATAATAAAAATATCTGACATAGAAAAATTATTTAACACTTTTTTAGCCTTTAATTATACCTTGTATCTCATAAACACAACTTAACATTGTGATTACGGGATCTATTACATGAACTCTCTGCTGTTGGTGTTTAGCTACAGAAATAATGATCTGTGGGATATGCTTAACCGATTGCAATTGTTCTTGTTGTATATATTCGACAAACTCTTCGCCTAACGATTGTAGAATATCATCGACTCTATTGGAATAATTACTAACTAAGAGCTGATAGTTTTTAGCTGGATCTGACTCATTAAAGACCAACTCGAATACGTCTTTATAGACTGAGTTAAATCTCTTTACGTCACCAACTGTGATGTTATTTGTCCCTTGAGTTTTAAACCCTTGTAGCTTGTTAAGCGTCGATCTTAGATCAGGGAAGTTACGCCTAACAAATTCTACGAGAGCATCTTTCTCAATTGTCATTTCTTCCTGCTTACAAATATCATATACTCTACGAATATACTTCTTTGTAAGCTCGGTCTCCTCTTCTTTATCAAAGTCAAAGTTAATGACTTCAAACCTTGAGAGGATTGGATCTGGTAATTTATTAATATAATTACAAGTTGCTATGAACCTGGAATTAGAAGCGAATTGCTCCATGGTAGCACGAAGTGCCTTAAAGAACTGGTCTGATACACCGTCAACCTCATCTAGGATAACTACCTTGAACATACCAGGCTCGTCCATAATTGAGACTGTAGAACAGAAATCTGTAATTCTAGTTCTAATCACGTCTACAGATGTGTCTGTGGACGCGTTGATGTACAAATAAGGCAATCCAAACTGGTTGACAACGGCTTTTGCAGTAGAGGTCTTACCTGTTCCTGGTGAGCCCGCAAACAGCATATTCTGGACTAGTCCGTCTTTGAACTTATTCATAACTGCATCTGGCAGAATAAGTTCATCTAAATTTTTTGGCCGATACTTCTCGGTAAAGAGTTGATTTATTGATTGCATACAACTTTGAGTTTAGTTATTATAGTATCAGATGGCTAAAATGTTTCATAGATAAATATACTATATGAGTATACGAATTGAGAAGACAGGTGGCCCTTGGCCAGCAAACCGATACGGTATTATTCTAAAGCATTTACCAAGATTCTTAAGAAAGTTTCTAATCACTCACAGAAACTTGGCTAAATGGCAGGATGATGACCAGTTTATGGAGTGTATTGTCAGAATGCAGAGACCAAACTCTAGGATTAATACCAAGATTTATTGGGATATGGCGAATGATAGGGCCCTAACTGAAAAGGGACTAGAACGTTCGTATAATACTATTGATTGGTATTGTGCCATCTCGCTTAAACCTATTAGGGCTAAGTTTATGAATTTTGATTTACAAAATTTTGTACATCCAGAATATCATGATGTCTTAGATGCGCCGATGGTGGATAGTCGTATACTTAAATCCTCAATTGACTTTCGTAAAAAATGTAAAAAACTCCTGCTCGAACAACGAGAGGAGTTTCTATTACTTGCTAAAAAGAACGCTAAGTCTAATTTATCTCTTTAGAATTAATCTCATTTTATCAGCGATTGAGAAGGACTCATGTACTTTCTCAACTTTCTGATTTAACCCTAGGTCTTCTTTTAAAGACTCCCATGTTAATTCTTTAGATTCTTTTGTAGACTTCAACTTGTCTTTTTGTCTTTTCTTGATGTCATCGACAGTGCCTCCCATTTCAGATCTGTCTTTTTTATCTTTTGACTGAGCTGCTTTTAATTCTGCTTCTGCATCTTTTAGATTAGTTTGATCTTGTGGAATTTCATCGTCTTTTAATTCCTTCTCTCTACCTTTAAGTGCTTTAATTTCCTTTTCCAGCTCTTTAATATCATCTTTTGCAACTTTTGCTGCAGCTTCTTGGTCAGAAGATTTAGCCTCTTCGACTTCTTCTTTCTCCTTCTTTTTAGGATTTGAAATTAGATCCTTCATCTTCTTTGTTTGCTTTTTCAAATTATCTGCATTGGACTTTTTTATATCTGCTATCGTATCTTCTGCTGATTTATTCGTTGCAGCAGCTGCCATCTGACCTAATTCCTTACCAATTTTATCTATTTCTTTTTGTAACTCATCAGCTTTTTTAGTTTCACCTAAAGCTTTTTCTTTTTGCATTTTATTTGCCAAAAGGTTTTGCTCAGCAAATTTAACCTTTTTAGGATCAGCATCTTTATTTTTCTTTAGCTCTTTCAGATTTTTTTCTGCTTTTTCAATCTTATCATCCATTTTCTTAAGCTCTTCTGCGTTGGGTGGGTTAGTAGTTGCCGCGGCGTCTTTTGCTTTTTTAAGATCTTCCTCAGTGTCTTTAATTTCTTGAGGTATTTCAGCTAATTCTTCTTGGTCGTTCTTAAGCTCTGCTTTGGCCTGTTTTACTGCAGCTTTTGCCTTCTGTACAGTTTCACTATCAGGTTTTCTACCGGCTTTCTTAGGTTCATCCATTAAACCTAGACCTTCTTTCTCTTTATTTCCACCGTCTTCAGTGCTACCTACTTTAGACTCTGCTTTATCATAGTCTTCACCTTTCAGTGCAGCTCTTTGAGCTTTTAACTCTTCTAGATAATCTTCTAGATAGTAAATACCTTCTAGAGTTTTATCTTCTTGATCTTTTAGTTTTTCTAGCTGCGCTTCGGCTTTAACTTTTTCTTCGCCTTCTAGCTCTCCCTTAGATAATTTGTCTTTCTGTGATTTTATCTCAGCTTGAAGTTTAGCAAGATCTTCATCTTTCTCTCTGTCAATCTCTTTTTGAATTTTCTTAATCTGCTCTTCTAGTTTTGGATCGACATCTGCTGAAAGTTCTTTTAAAGCTTCCTCAGTCTCTTTAGATCTAGCACCAATTTTCTTTAACTCATCGGCAGCCTCTTTTGCAGCGTCGGCTTTACCCTTCTCTTTAGCAACGCGGGCCTTTTCTTTAAGACCATCCATTTTAATACCATTACCGATCTTTCTCTTAGTATTAGTATAAAGCTCTCCTTCAGTGCCTCCAGGCATATTATCCTCATACTTCTTTATCTTCTCTTCAACTTCTTCTAGAGCTTGACGTGCAGCCTCTTTTGCCTCTTCAAATTTAGAGTCAATGTCTGCCTTATTGTCTTTTAATTTTGCAATTGTCGCGATTGCCTTCTGCTTGATGGCGTCTGCTTTAGGACCCTTAGCCTCGTCCCTAGCGCGCTTCATCTTATCGATCTGTGCATCGATCTTTTTAATAGCGTCGTGTTCTTTTGCTGCAATAATATCAGCGTTGCCTTCTTCCTTAAGTTTCTTCCAGTCTCCATTAATCAGTGCCATCCCCTTTGCCCAGTTGGCCTGTTTCTTTACGAAATCAATAATTCCGCCAAGGGACTCGTTTACTGGTCCTTCAAAAAAAAAATCTTTGTCGACGCTCTCTGTAATTCGCTTTGATAATGTTTCTAGATTGGTTAGAATAGCATCTACATCCTTAATGATTTCTGCTCTAACCTGCTCTCCAGACATAGATGTTTTATCTACTGCAATAGTAGATGCTGTGTCTACATTACCTACTGGTGTTACGTTTTGTTCAGGATTAGAAATTTCACCAGCAGCAAACTCTTCGAATAATTTGACTTTGTTAGTATTAATCATATCGATTTTTATGTTTGTAACTATAGTTTATATATCTAGTTAATTACCGGTAATTTTACCAAATAAAAAAGGCCCTCGGATGAGGGCCTTTTAATATAGTTTCTATAAATCTATAGATTATAGTGCGAAACCGTTTACGCTGAATGACTCATATTGAGTTTTCGCGTGGAAACCAGCTTCAACTAATGCGTATCTAGATTTAACAGCTACTTTTGGAGCCATTGTACCTTCAACGATAGCTTGTACTGATTCAGCCATTAAGTAAGGCATGAATACAAGACCTGGACCGTTACCATCACCTTTTCTACCAACTAATACTTCAGTTGATGTGAATGCGATTGATGGATCAGTATAGATGTTGATACCTGCTACAGAACCTAAAGGATAGATTGAACCTGCAACTTGGTTAACAGTGTTAGCCATTGGGTATGCTACGAAACCTGCAACAGATTGTAGAGCAGATGCAATTGCACCACCTACAACAGCAAAGTTACCTGCACCTCTTCTACCTCTTTGTGCGATTAAGTTCGCAGCAGCAAGGATTGAAGTTAAGATCTCTCTGTGTCTGTCAGCTTTAGTCTCACCACCAGATAAATTACCAGTGTGATCTAATGCAGCGATACCGTCACCAGCTAATGCTCTCATCGAAGATAAGATGTGGTTGTTGATAGACTGAGTTAATTCGTTAGTTAAAACTGCTTCTACTTGAGCAACAGCGTCAACACCGAATTGTTTAAGGTCTTGTACTTGCTCTCTAGTAACTGCAGCTGCAACTTGGAAAGTCTTAGCTTCAACTGATTTAGAGAATAAGCTTAAGCCCATTACTTTGTCTGGAGTTTGCTCACCAGCTCCTCTTGAGAAAGGATCGCCAGCATCGTTAGAACCAGAGAAACCAGGAATGTGGTCTTCTAGTGCAGCAACTAATTCAGCACCAGCATATCTGTCAGTGATTACAGTTTCACCACCGTTAGCATCTAGTGCGTCAACGATTCTGATGATCGCTTTACCGTCGATTCTTGAGAAACCAACTCTTACGTCGTTACCTACTTTATCAGAATTTTCGTCACCATACTTGATGTAAGTTGGAGTTTCAGAACCAGCAACTTTACCACCTTCGTATACGAAGTCTAGGTAAGATAGTAATCCCATAGGACCAGCCATAGGAACAACAGGTACTAGGTCTAAACCAATTGTTTGTGCAGCAACTTGCATTGCTAATGGTAATAAAGTTGGAGCTTTATCACCTGAGCCTTGAGCACCATTTGCAGCACCTTGAGAAGTTGCTGATGGAAGGCTAGTAGGGCCCATACCAAAGATGTTACCAGCAGTCCCTAAAGACATGATGTTTGCATCTTCATAAAGCTTGTGATTGTGGCAGTATTCCGACATCCAAGCTAGCTTTGAAGCTTCGTTGATACCAGTAGCCTCTTCAATGATTGGAGACCATGTGTTTCTGATTTCAGCTTCGTTAATTAAATTTGCCATTTTTTCAGTTATTTTTTTAATGGTTGTGTTTAAGCGTTCATTTCTGAACTCGACTTGCTTGGAGTTTCTGCTTCTTACTCCTTTATCGTCGATTAATTATATATTCTTTACTTTTTAAATCTTTTCTTTAAGCTCTCAGCGTAGTTAGACACATCGTAAAGTGGCTCGTTCTTCTTCTCAGCAACTGCTGATTCGTTAACTGCCGCTAACTTTTCTAGGTCAACTTTTACCTCTCTTAGATCTCTAGTTTCCCAGAAGTTTCTAACTTGATACTCAGTTTTTAGAGTATGGTATTTAGCTTGAGCTTTGATTTGATTTTGTTTTGCTTCAGTTAGAGCTTCGAACTTCTCTTTATACTCTGCAGGAGCTGCAGTGATAAAGAATGGTTCAGCTGTTCTAGCTTCTACAACTGCTTCAGCAGATTCAACGATTGCGTTGATTTCGCCTTCAGTCATAAAACCTCTTTTAGCAACTCTTTGTCTAACTTCAGTTTTAGCATCTTCGTTTAGAGCGTTATATTTCTCTTGAGTTGAGCCAGATACAATCTTAAAGAATGATGGATTTTCATTTTCTTTAGCTTGTGCAGCTTCAACTAGAGCGTCTAACTTAGATGAAATTTCTTTTTTGTAAGTATCTAAAGTAGATTCTTCAACTTCTTCGTGCTCTTCTTCATCAACTACCTCTTCAGCACCTTCGCCAGCTTCGTCTTCTTCAGTAACTTCTTCGTTTTCAGTTTTGATACCTTCTTCTTCAGCGTATTCTTCAGCATTTTCTTTGTCGTCAGCGTCAACACCTTCAACATCATACTCTTCTTCGCCTACTTTGAATTTATCTTCACCTTTAGCGATAGCTTCTGCTCTTGCAGCACCAAATGCATTGCCTTCTTCAACTTCGTCTTCTTCAGCAACTTCTTCAGATTCGTCAGTTTCTTCATCTTTTAACTTGTCAGCTAATTCGATAGCAGCTAATGCAGCAGCAGCGTTTTCGTCAGCTTCTTCTTCACTAACTTCGTCTTCAACTACTTCTTCAGCACCTTCGCCAGCTTCGTCTTCTTCAGCAACTTCTTCAGTCTCTTCAACTTCTTCAGTTTCATCAACTTCGTCAGCAACTTCTTTAGCACCTTCTTCGCCGTCTACTAATTCGTCTTCTAATTCGTCAGACTCATCTTCAACTTTATCTTCAACTTCAGCGTCAGATTTTACAGTTTCGTCTTCTAACTCTTCAGCAGGCTCACCAGAATCACCTGGTTCTACATCACCTTCTTTTGAATTATCGCCAGCTTCTTCGCCACCTTCTGCTTCTTCTTTTTCAGCACCAGGCTCTTCAACCTCGTCATCCTCAACTACTTCTTCAGCACCTTCGCCAGCTTCGTCTTCTTCAGCAACTTCTTCAGTTTCTTCAACTTCACCTTCTTCGTGTGCTCCTTCTTCAGTAGCTTCTGTTTCTTCAACTTCTTCTTCAGCAACTTCTTCAGTTTCTTCAACTTCTTCTTCAGTTACTAAGTTTTCATTTATTTGAGTAGCAATATACTCAGCATATTCAGATACTGACTGTAAGTTCTCTTTTAAATACTCAACGTATGATAAAAGATTCTTAGAAGTTTCAGTACCTTCATTGTGTTGTTCAGCTAAATAGTTAGCAAAGTCTTTAACTTTACCAACAGCCTCAGCTAAATGCTCAGAGTATTGAATACCTTGATCTAATTTTTCAGCAATAGATTCGCTGTAAGAAATACCTTGATCTGCTTTCTCAGCAACGTGCTCTGAATACTGGATTGACTCGTCTAATTTGCCGGCTAAATACTCTACGTATTCTGAGAGAGTATTAACGCGCTCGACGATATGATCGTTATGAGACTTTACGTTCTCTAACGTGTTATCTTCGCTTGTAGCTCCGATAGACTCTTTAATGCCTTTAATTTCGTTAGCTAAGTACTCAGAATACTTATGGAAATCTTCAGCCTTTACAAATTCTGCCATGTTTTTATTATTATTTGTTTCAATATTGGTTTCTGTAATTTCTTGTGCTACTTCAGGAGCTTCTGCGCCCTCGCCGTTCATCTCGTAGATCCATAGACCTGACTCATTGTCAAAGCCATAAGACTCGTTTACTCTCTTTAATTCGGCGTTAGCAAAGCCAGGGTCTGCTACTAGGTCATAAGTAAATAATTGCTTGATTTTTACTTTACCGTTAGATTCAACAGCACCAGCTGCTCTAGAAGAGATTTGTAAAGGTACACCTGCATCAACAAGAGCTTTAGCTTGTCTACCAGCGTCAGTATCTAGAAGTCTGATCTTACCCTTTACTTGTTTGTTTTCTTTATCGTAGTATAATTCTTCAATAATGTGTGAAACATTCTTTAAAGATACATCAAACTGCTGTGGGTGATCTAATTCACCTAACAGTTTGGAAGATTTAATCTTATCCTGTAATTGCTGAATCTGAGGTACATACTCGTCTTCAGTATAAATACGATTATTTTTATTCTTGGAGTCAATTTCTCCAAAGATACCTTCTAATATGTAATCTTTATTCTCAGATTGAGCTACACTCAATTGAGATGAAGACATTTCGACGATCAATAAGTCGTTTAAGTTTGCCATATCTATGGTTTATCTATTTTTATTATATATCTACTTGTATTATGTAATTATCTTAATATCTTTAAACGCCTGCTAAAGGATCTTCTTCTTCTCCGCCACCAGCATCTGCTCCAGCTTCTTTCTCTTCTTCCTTCTCTTGTTCAGCGTCTTCTGCCGATTTATCTAAATAATAGGCTACTAGTATGTCCATCTCACCTTCAGCGAAAGAGTCCACTCCATACTCTCTATAGAAGTACTCTTTGAATTCGCCCTCTGTTTTAGAAGAAGTAATAACTCCTAATATTTCAGCTGATTTAATTGTAGCGCCAGAGTCTAATTTTAGGTCTTCGACGTAAATTTTAGAGTCTTCGCCTGCCTTCATGGCGTCCTCTGCTACGAACTCCTCGAAGGTTCTAATTATTTTAAAATCGTTTTTCATAAATTATATATCTCTTTTTCTGTCGAATCTAGGTTAGAGTGCGTTTGGGTCTTCCTGTTCAGGCTCCTCTGCGTTATCTTTAGCCTCTTTTGCCTTATAGGCTTTGTTGGCTCTAATCTCGTCGTCAGTTAATTTCAAGTATTTAGTTACTAGATATTCTTGGTCGAAATAGTATTCTTCTTCCATAGTTTCTGGGTTGGTTGTCATCAGAGAGTCTCTCATGCTTGAGATAAAGTCTAATCTTAATTGCATGATTTCCTGCTCTTTTAACTCTGCGAAGACATTCTCTTCATTATATCTTAGTGCTACCTGAGTTTTAAACTGTGGATCGTCCACAAACTCTGGGTATTTAAGACACATCTGAATGTAGAGTGGTTTTACTAGTATCTCTTGGAAGACTGATCTTAGACGCTTGATAAATTTACCAAACTTAATCTCATCTCTTACCATACCATCACCAGCTAGGGCGTAGTCGCCACCGTCATCTTCATATAAGAATCTGTTGTAAGGAATTTTTGAAACCTCTTTTAATTTATCTGAGAAGTATTTAAGTGCTTCAGTGTCCGATAGATCTGGACCTTCACCACCAAGGGTTTCAATTTCTGGTTGCTCACCGTCTTTCGAAGGTAACCAATACTCTTTACTAAACTGTAACATTGGTTTACCGTCTGTAGCCAGTGTACCAGACTCGAAGTCAAAGTCAACGACTTCTTTATAGTTATTCATCAGCTGTGCCAATGATTGTTTTGCTCTTGTTTTAGATTTACCACCAACAGGGATAATAAACTTCATTCTGAATGAAGCGTTCGTCACTGCCCATACCACTCTGGTGTGTTCCATAATTCTTAGTAAGTTAAAAGATCTTACTAGTCTCTCAACGTAACTAACTCTTGAAGCAGTTGAAAGGGAAGAATATGAAATGTAAATAATTTGAGAATCATAGAGTATTCTCTCCTTAACCGGATCGTCTTTATATTGAATCCAAACTTTCTTACCGTCGTCTTTATTGTAACCTGGCATTAGAGTAATTGGATCGATCTCTTTAAAACCGATAATCTCTTTTTGGTCTGGGGAATAAATTATCTCAAATGATAAGTAACCATCTACTAAGAATTTTCTAAAGAAATACCAAGCTGATTGTTCACCGTTGAATCCAAAGTAGTGATAGATCTGTCTAAAGTATTTGTTAAGGTCTTTATTAACCTGATCTGAGACATCAAGTCCCATAATTTCTGGCTGACAGAAGAAGTTCTTGTCGTCATATACCACTGCCTCATCACAAAGAATGTCTAGGATGTCTTCAACCTCATCGTTCATTGAGAACTTTCTCAACTCATCTCTCTTACCTGGATAGTCAATGTCGAAGAAAGGTACATTCTTCTTCATGTTGATGTCACCCATCGATAGTGCTGCAAACGCACCGTAGATGTCATCGTTGTCTAAACCAAATGGATTCATCTCCCTATAGCCGAATTGGTCTTCCATTGGACCAATAGCTTGGGATTGACGTAGGACTAGGTCGTCATAACGCATACCAAAAGAACTCAGCGTCTTCAATGCATTGGAGAGACTGAACGGTCTTGAGTTAGAACTAAATGGTCCGTTTCGTTTTTCTGTAAATCCTGCCATAATATAGTATTATTTCTGTTTTATATATCTTATTTTCTCAGGTGCTTTGCGAACAGGGCTCTAATCTGACCTACCGTTGAGTTATTTAGCTCGATAAAGTCACAGAGCGCGATTCTGGCCCAGTGTTCGTATGATACCACCTGCTGCTGAGATTTGCGACTGGCTTTATACTGTCTAATCGCAAAATCAAAGCCGTATCTCTTTAAAAATTGTTTTGCTCCCTCGTAACTCAATGAGAGTGGAGCCTGCGCTCTAGCGTTCTCTTTCTTAGCACCTCTAGTTTGACCACTAATATATTGCTGGTATTGTTCGTACACAAAATCTAGTAAATCTTCTTTAAGGGGTACTGGTAACATGTTTAGATTAATACCCATATCATTCCCAGAATCAGCTGTGTTAAGTGCTAACACTACTGGATTACTGTCCCACCAGAAAGCTGAGATTGGATTTTCATATCTAAACACATAAATTTTACCGGGTTGGAATCTAGCAGCTGTTCTCTGTACAGCCTTTTCTCTAACTGCTTTACTTGTAGTTGTAAACCATTCCTCGGCGTTAGCTGCAGCCCTTCTCTTGCCGCCCGCTTCTCTGCTTAAAGTTCTTATATCAGTTTTGACCTGTCCCATTACTTAAGTGTTTTTTCAGTTAGGACAATAAACCTCCAACCTCTCTCTTCACACCATGCATTTGCATAGGCATACTTGTCTCTGTTTTTAACATATTGTTCTGCTAAAAATTTATATGAGTTAAGTGCTTTCTTAGATTTTGTTTTTGGAGGAAGTGGTTTTTTGATTTGAGCCGATGGTTTTATTTCGACTAACCACTCAACAGGGCCTTCGTCGCCCTTGGTCTTCATATAGAAGTCTGGGTAATACTTATGTTCTTTCTTGTCCATTGTAGACCAGTACTTAATTGTAACTGGTTCGCTGGACCACTTTAATACATTATCTTTAGTATCACACATAATCATAAACTTTCTTTCCCAAGAGGAACGATAAATGATCGGAGTTGGTCCGATATATCTGTCAGGATTTTCTGGGTTGAAATAGCCTTGTACGAATCCTGAGTTACCACTGGGTTTTAAGTTCTTAATCGACATTAGATGTTAAACATACCAGAATCACCATCACCATTTCTAGTGTTAATACGATCCATGGACATTGTATTTTTATACTTTTGAGGATGTAGTTTATTCCACCCTTTAGCATAACCACGTTTTGCTATCTCCGTAAAATAGGCGAATGCATTGGTGTATTTTGGATTAAAATTTCTCCAATACTTCAGCAGATCTAATATAGCAAATTGCAAACAATCGTGTTTATCGTCTTGGTTTAAATAAACTAATCTATTTATTGCTCTCTCTGCCAGAAGTATTAACATTTTCTCTGCGTCGGGCGTCAGCTTGTCAGCCTCTAACGAGAGCACGATCTGATCGTAGAGATCGCGGTTGTTTAAATAGTTCTTTTTTCTTGGCACTGTTAATTTCTAATTGATTATCAATTATATGAAAAAAAGCCCATTTGTTTCGAAATGGGCTTTTCTAAATTTAAAATAAAAATTTAAAACGTTTATACGTTGTCTTCTTGTGAAATGTTAATCTTGTACTTTTCTACTCTGAATGGTTTGTTTTCTACAAATACAGTTAGAATATCATTCTTACCTGCTTGATTAAATTCGACAGCGTCAACTTTAACCTCTGCGTCTTCTGGTAAACCGTCAACCTCACCTTTTAAAGATGCATTTACATAACCATCCTCAATACCTAAACCTTCTTCCTCTTCTAGAACCGCTAAATCTTCTCTAATTTTCTTGATTTCTGTTTCAATTAAATTATCTGCAGCTTTAATATCTGGTAATGTTCTGTCAGCCTCTGCTAGTCTACCTCTTTGATCGTATAAGAATGATAACATCTCTTTGTAAAGCTCAATCTTCTCTTGCTTAATTTTAGTGATGTTAGAGGCAGCCTCTAATAAGTCGGAAAACTGTTCTGTTACGTCTGCACCAGTCTCGGTTGCGACATACTCAACAGCAGCGTCTGCTAATAGTTGTTGGAATTTATCTAATTTAGTATCTTCGTTTATTCTGTAGACATAGGCTTTATTCTCAGCTCTCATTGCTAGAACTGTAACTTGACCAGACTTAGACTCAGTTACGAAATCTAATACTTTAAATGCGTCAAAGTTTTCAGCAGCCAATTGGAACATCTCTAAGACAGCCTTATCCTGATATTTAATATAGCCTACGTTGAAGAATCTCTCTGATAATCTCTCCTCAGAGCCCATTGTCACTTCAATGTTACCTGCAAAGAATTTACCTGATTCTTTATTATATCTAAAGTTGATAGCGATTGAGTTTGATTTAGACTCTTCGATTTTAGCTTGAGTATCAACTAATTCTTTAGTTACCTCAGTTAGAGCTGGTCCCTTTAAGCCTGATAATCTTAACTCTTTAGCTTGAGCCTGTAGAAAAGTCTCCTTTTCGTTTAGCTCTGTTAGAGTATCAAATGCTTCAGTAGCACCTTCTTCTACTTTAGATAAAACTTGTTTTCTATTGTAGTCATATAGAAAAGAAATACCTTCGTTAGTGATTTCTAAAGATTTACTAGCAGCAACTAGACTGTTGAATAAATCATTGGTCTCGTTAACCTTCTCAATATGATTACCTGTAATTTTAAAGTTAGCACCTGCAGCGTGGAATAGGAAACCTTGTCCCTGCTCTAAAACGGGAGATACTACTTCTTTGTTTATTGAATTTGTCATTTCAAATTATTTTTGTTTTCTTGTATTATATATCATCCAAATTTGCCTTCACTGTCCAGTTGTCTCCGTGTAGCGCAGAGTTGACATCATCCTTAGGTGGAACAACTAAATTACTGTTCCCGATTGTAAACATTCTGTTTGCCTGTTTTCTACGTCTAGACACTCTCTTAATCTGAGTCTCCGTGTTCTGTAGATTACCTAGAGTGGCTGCAACTGCTGGATCTGAGCAGCTTAAACCATCTTCAACTTTAATCCACTCTGTACCGTTTGATTCCCATTTAGCTGGCTCATAGCTATCATAATAAACATTAGGTATAAAACCTGGATCCATGAAACCATTTGGATCGCCATAGTCGCCACAAGTAGCATTAGCATACATAGTCCTAGTGAATTTTCTGTAAGTGTCCTCTTCGAAGTCGAATGAAGGAATAAAGGAGTTGATCTCTAATGAGAATGTAACTTTATGATTTGCTTTATCGTCGAAAGAATATTCGATTGGACGTTCTTGTGTATAATCTTCTGGCATCATATACTCAGATGAGATTCTATAAGTACCGTCTTCTAAATGACCTGCATCTACATGATAGAAATTGGCCTTGTACATTTTCTTCACAATCGCCTCAGTGACTTTAAATAGATCTAACTGACTAGATACTAGAATTTCAATATCAACGCCAATTACACATGGTATCATCTCAAACTCAGCGACGAAGCCTTCCATTAAGCCTTGTTCGTTCATCATAGAGTATTGTCCCATGTTTCTCTTGTTAACCAGTTTACCAGGGTCGACTGCGAAAGAAGTTAGATTAACAATACCTCTTGGCACTTTGTCATAGTTACCGTCTGCGAAATCACCATCAGGGTCACAGCCTAGTCCATTGACATTAGAGAATAAGAAATTATCTTTTAGGAAATTCTCATCACCAGAGACTGCGTAGAAGAAAGGTACATCCACCTCAACACGCTCATCGTTGCTAATCTGTCTCCAAAAACTCAGTTTACTATTTAGATCTGCTAAGAGACCAATAATAATATGTCTGATAACTGAGTCGTCTTTGTTAAATTTTAAATTGTATGTAGCCATAGAGTATATATCACCCTTTACTGGTAACAAAAATGGCCAATATTTCTATTGGCCATTTTGCTTTTTATAGGTTAAATTCTATGTAGGACATACCTCACCAGTCTCTGTTGTTGATATGATTCCCTCAGTGGCAAACGGTGTAACATCTGCTTCTGTTTCAGAAGAAGCTAAAGAACATATATTTCTCGACTGTCCGCCCCCAAGAGGTGAACCATCCATTGCTGATACTGGATTGTTAATATCATCTTGCTGTAGTGGGTAATAGTGAATTGTAAAGTCTATGCCACCTTCGTTGGTTACTTGCCAAATTCTACCAGCATACGTAGGTGTTGGAGCTTCAGTTGTAGTTGTCGCGCCTACTGTATAATTAGTGTAGATGTTCAGGTTTGCTTCTGCCCATGTCTTAACTTGAGCAGTTGTCGCCTGGCCTTCTATTGGAGGTGCTTCGGAAAAACTTGCACCTGCTGCATCGTTTAATGCGATAATTTGATAAATAGCTTCTTCAAACGTTGCGTTGTCAGTTACATGTTTAAATCTAAGGTAAGTATCGTTTTCTGTACCGATAGCCAAGGGAGAAACCTGTGGTGGTACTTCTGGCTGAATACCTTCTGTTGTTATTACCTGAGGAGTACCTGATGCGTCTACGACTACAAATGCGACGTATTTCGATATTCTCACTTCATCAACACCATTGTGCCATTTTACGTTAGCTAAATTAGTATTGTGTGTTGAGCCGCCATAGGTGCCAATATTATTGGCAACATATAGTACATTGTCAGCACCATATTGTTGAAATCCAACAAGTGGTCCGTTATCCGCTCCTGTAAATTGAACTCCGAATTTTCTTGAGTCTGAGTTAGCCATAGTTAATTAAATATGTTTTGTATTTTTATTATATATCTTCTTTAATCTATGCTTTCGATCGTAAACTTAGAGAATCCGTTCTCACGATAGATTTGAATCTTTTTATCAAAGATCTCATGTGGTAACACAGAGTGATTGATTACAAAAGTATTTATCTTATGTTCTTTGATAACTTGGTTAAGTATCTTAAGAATATTGTAGACGCCATCATGGTCTACAGAAGATAGAAGCTCATCTAAGAATAGAAGATTTAGTTGTGGGAATCTCAACTTCAAGATTTTAATAATAGCAACAATCACGATAAAGTCTGCTTTCTTTCTCTCACCAGTTGAAAGTGTAAGTGGATTAATATCTTCACCTAAGTGATTAATAATACAATTAAACTTTTCATCAAATCTAATATGGAACTGTAGGTGCATCGTTTGAGCCATCGCCGCGATGTTAGTATTAAGTCCTGGTAGAATAGTTTTAACTGCCAAATTCTTCACACCATCTTCACCTAAAATCTGTTCAACGATTTCCATAAAGTTATAGTCACCATTTAACTGGTCTTTGTTTGCAGATTTTTCGGCCTCTTTCTCTTCAAACTCTGTAATTAGATTTCTTAAGTGGTCGAAGTCTGCTCCTTCTGGAGTATCTTTTAATTTTATCAACTCCGATTTAAGTTGATTCATTGTAAATTTGTTCTCTCTAATTTGACCTTCTAGATCTAGCTTAGCATCTCTAGCATCACTAACTTTATCCTGTAATGCATCCATCTGAGCCTTAATAGATTTAATGTCGTCTGTAGTAGACTCTATCTTTTCGCTGAATTGATCTTTTTGTTTTACGTGCCAATCAGAAGTCAACTTAGTTTCACAAGTTGGACAGTGCCCACTCTCATATAATTCTAACTTCTTATTAAGATAATCGATTTCTCGCTTTAAATCACCAGCTTCCGTTCTCTTTTCATTATATTCTTTATTGAAGGTATTCATCGCATCTTCTTCTTTCTTGCGATTAGCTTCCATATCCAATACAGTCTCATGTAGAGTAACTAATTGATCTTTTAACTCTTGTATTTTAGATTTGTTTGCACTCTTAGATTCTTCTAGTAGGGTATTTAATTTACCTCTGACCGAAGCAATAGAGTCTAAGATCTGATTTAACTCAGCGTCAAAAGAATCAATATCCATCTTAATATCTCTACGCTCTTCCTTGATTTGACGCTGCATATCATTAAGAATAGAGAAGCCAAACATTCTATCAATAATCTGCTTCTTGTCTTGGTTAGACATCGTTAAGAACGACTTAAAATCGTTAACTGATAGAATGATAATGTTTTTAAATACGTGATAAGGTATACCATATACTTCATCTTCTAAATACTCTTGTACAGATTTCTTACCTGCTTTATCAAACTCAACACCATTGATTAAAACATTAAACCTATTTGGTGAGATACCTCTTTCAATCTCAATAAACATAGTACCACATTGTAGTCCTATTTTTACATAAAGTTCTTTATTAATACGATTAGGTAGGTCTGCTAATTTAACACCCTCTACTTTACCGTATAGACCATAGATAATTGCGTTGGCGATTGTTGTCTTTCCGTCACCATTTTTACCCAGTGTTAGAAATAACTCAGAACCTTCTTTTAAAAAATCTATTCTCTGCTTTTGGTTTCCGTATGAAGCAAAGTTCTTAAATTCAATATAGTCTATCCTCATTATTTGTCGGTGTCATAATTGTATGCACATTGCGTATACAATTGCTTTAACTTACTCTTTAGTCTTAGAGCCAAATCATCGTCTTGTTTCATACCATCCACGAACATATTACACAAGTTAAGTATATTATAGTTCTTGTACATTTCTTCAATTTCGTTAATGTCATAAAAATCTTTGTCGATATATGAGTCTTCCTCATAGATATTCGGTTCTAATTTTCTTGAAATATGTTGTATCTCGTTAACCAGTTGGCTCAATGCATTGGTTGTAGCGATTTGCGATGGTACGAATAGATCTACAAAGTTATTTTCTATCTGCTCCTTAAATTGACCAAGAGGCATATCATATAACGCTTTAATGTTATATCTTAAGAATTTAGGGGAGATATGATTCTCAAAGAAAGTTTCTTGCATATCTTCCAAGTTAACTAAGTCAAACCCTTTTGGATTATCTCTATCCGATCTAGTAAGTTGGTATGGTACACCGACCATTAGTAGTTTATTCTTCTCTTGTCTAAAGTGAATATGTCCAGAATAAACTCTTGTATATTTGTCGTAGATATTAGTCTCAGTTCCGTGCTCGTTCTTTACTTTTGAATTTAAGTAAATACCTCTAACTTCTGAGTGACAAAATACAATATCTGTTTGTGGAAAGTCTGCTAGAGTTTCTGCCTCGTGTTCTGCATCTCTTCTCCATGGCATTAGTAAAACATTTCTGCCATTCCAATTTAATAATTCAGGTTCTTTATAGACCTGTACATTTGGAATCCATTTTAAACTGTCGATCGATGAAATATCATTTGACTTCTTAGCCCAAATATCATGGTTACCACAGATTACATAACATGGCAGTATTTGACCCAATCTTTCAAATAGGTCAACTGCATAGTTTAAAACTTTAATGTTGATAGATTGCCTATTATCGAACGTGTCACCCACTTGCACCAGAACATCACCTGGTTGTACATGCTTCTTCAGAGTAGGGATAAACAGCCTCTCAAAGAAATCTTTCTGTATCTCTAGCCATTCTACTGAATTAGCTCTTACACCAAAGTGTAAATCCCCAAGGACCCAAACTCTTTTTGCGCCTTGTTTAATGATTTTGGGTTCAATCATTTAAAATAATCTTTTAATGTTCTTCTTTTCTAAAATACCTGTTTTTCTATCTAGCTCTTGAATTAAGTCTTCTTTATATACATTGGAAAGTGAGCTATAGAATTTCACAGGTTTAATATCAAAGTAAATACACATTTCACTAAAAATATCGATACGACTCCATTTAGCCTGCATCTCGTCTACAATATAACCGTAAACTTCATTAATATCAGTCTTTCTTAATTTATTACATTTACCTAGTTCGTCTACTTCATTAAAGATTTTAAATCTAGAAACTGTAATCAACTCATGAATCTTACGAGCAATCATCTCGTAATGAATCTTCTCCTCTTCATCTAGCTCTTCTCTTAATGAAGGGTCCAGATCGAAACTAATATTACCTAGTTCAAATTCTGGTGTGTCAAAACTGTTATTAAAAATTTTATCATTTGCCATATCTAATTTTGTTTTATTTTAAATGCCATGAATGCTTGAGTTAGTGATGTCATCGGTCTCAACTAATCTCATGAAATTATAGTCGACATTTAACTTACATTTATTACCTTTACCCTCACCGTCTCTGATCTTAAGTACCTTTAACCAATACTCTTGATTAGCGCGCATTAAGTCATCTTGGATAATACCAAGCATTACGTCAGCGGTATGTGATAGACCTGCAGATTCTGCAACGTCTGACATGGAAATATCTGAAGAATTATAGCCGTTTCTGTTTATTTGAGTTGCTGTGACAATCAACCAATTATTACGAATACCCATAGCACGAAGGTCTTCAGCAATTTGCTTGATCTTCATATATGTATTCTCCGTATTTTGATTACGATAATTGGCTAAGATATTAATATAGTCAATTACAACTGCACCGACTTTAATCTGTAACTCTTCTTCAATTTGTGCAACATACGCTTCAATATCTAAGACTGTCGCCTGAGATGTTGGGAATTGTTTTACATAAAGTTGTCCTGGAGGAGTGAACCCGTCACCTACCGTTTCTAACCTTCTTTTAATGTGGTCTCTATTTTTAGCCTTCTCTGGATATTCATTAATCTTAATGTTGAGAAGGTTAGCACCAATTCTTTTTACGAATTTATGTGCTGCCATCTCTGCTGTGATAACTACAGTATTTGTACCCATCTTTACAAAGTTAGCGGCATCATTAGCTAGATAGATGGATTTACCAATGTTCTGCTCACCAGCATAAACAACTAGATTACCACCTTTATCATAGCCTCCGCCTAACATTCTGTCTAAGAAGTTGTAACCTGTACTAACTTTCTCAGCCTCTTTCTGGTCGTGTGCTTCAAACTCAAAGAAGTTGAGACCAAGATCTGAGTTGAATGTTAAGTTATTTCTATCGTTAATTAAGCCCTTTACTTTCGTAACTATAGACTCAACATTTTCTGGATTAACATCTGTGGTTTTAATATACTCAATTGTATCTGTCAATGAGTTATTAAATGTTCTCCATTTAATCCATGCTTCTGCAGTATTAGTTAACCACTCTTCATCGTATTTGTCTAGGTCTACGTCAAAGATAATATCTAAGATACCATCGCTAACTCTCTCCTTAGACTTAGGGTGATTTTGAACTAATAACTTTAAATTCTCTTTAGATGGAGTCTCATTAAATTTAGCGTAGAACTTATTAGCTAAATAGCTCAAGGCATCAATCTCTTCTGAAGTGTAGAAGTTAAACTTGATTGCCTGTAAGTATTTAGGCTTCTCTAATGAGAGTCTAAAGAATATTTTTTCAAAGTCTTGTCCAAACTGCATATTATTGTTTTTACTTATTCTATGTCCAACTCGCCAATTTGTTTAGAGTAGGGTTCAGCTTCCCATAGATTAATTGCTATTGCGTTTCTAGTGCCGCGTATCACTTGCGTAACTGTATGTGGGTCTTGTCCAGCACGAAAGATGATAAATCTATTAGGTTTAGCTTTCAGTACCTCAGGGGTCGAATCTGTACCTTCTGCATATATCTCTAAATTACCACCTTCAAAATCTTGAAATGGCGGATAATATACACTACCGATTATTGGACTAACAACCTCTTTTGTTTTGTCCCACCACGCTTCATCTTTATCAAAGTGAATTTTTAAATCATCGTCAAAACCATCGTCTACGTTTGTTGCAGACTGATGTCCAGTCCAATACTCAAATCCATCAATATTAAAACTCTCAGTAATTGGGCAATGGTCACCCCATACGTATTGAATTATTTTTTTAGTAGTGTTGTTGGCTTTTGTATTCCACCAGCCGTCCCACCACCTGTAAACTCCGGGATCTCTAAAAATATGTTTGTAATTAGTTTCTATCTCCTTTAGGAGTTTTTCGTCTTTAATAAAATTGTCAAATACTGCTATCATTATTCAAATGGGTTAATTAGGATTTTAAAGGCCTCTTTACCGGGCGCTTCGTTTGTTTGTTCACATAAACCTAATGTAACCAACTCTTTTGCAGATTCTAAAATCTTATCTGGATCTGAGTCAGGAAACCTGTAAGTTTTTAATGCATGGTAGGTAAAGCTACCTTTGTATCTGTCAGGATTTCTATTGCAAAGTTTTACTTCAGCCTGTAAAACGTCTAGTGCTGTAGGATAATCTGGTAGATCTTTTTCTATCCCTAGGATATACTTGATCGGCAGTTTATCTTTATTCAGCTTCACTCTCTTCTAATAATTCGTCAACGTCAAGTTCTCTAGCTTCTGTATTGTAATTGAAGAGAGGCTGAATCTTCTTTTCAATTTTCTGAAGCACCTCTTCCGTAAAGACTTTTTCAGTAAAAAATTCTGAGTTAGGTACAGTTTCATCTAGGTGTTTACAGATCCATCCTCTTGCAGTTGCTTTAGGAGTTTTCGTACCGTTCTTTTCAACAACACCTCTTGTAATACCAATATCATCCCAGTCAATATATTGCTCTAGTCCAACGTATCTGTTCATACCCTCAGTAAAGTGTAAGTGGAACTTGATAGGATGTGGTTTTGCAAATCTGTTTTTATTTGGTTTTGCTGTTACAACAATACCTGCTTTTTCGCCGCCTTCTTTTAACTGAGCTTTACCTAAGAATAAAACTATTGATGCGGCATATTCCGGTCCGGTACCACCACCAGCAACTTGTCTTGAAATAAAATCTTGTGTCTGATATGTGTGGTTAGTAAAAAGAAATG
>Ga0213858_10000018_pt1 | contig 68013 bp, 70 predicted proteins | sample PICome_FD_160122 | JGI IMG/M metagenome (GOLD analysis project Ga0213858, IMG submission 160122) | Coastal seawater microbial communities near Pivers Island, North Carolina, United States - PICO245 | ecosystem: Environmental > Aquatic > Marine > Coastal | place: USA: North Carolina | collected... | reverse complement strand
TAAACGTGTTGGAATGATTGGCTATGGATTAGAGATTATAGATTACATAAATTATTAATCTATAATTATTTTCTTAGTTACGCTTTTATCACCTGAGTATAACTTCAATATATATAAACCCTGCTTAAGGTGTTCTACATTTAATTTTGTGACGTTGTTGGCTTTACTCAGCACAATTTGACCCAACGGATTAAATAGATCTACACAATTTACTCGCTCGGTTGAACTTATATTGATTAGACTTGAGGTAGGATTAGGGTAAACGCTAAATTTATTTGCAAAATTCTCATCAATACTTAAACTAGTATTCTGAAATACCCTTACATAGTCAATTACCATATTACTTTCTACAAAATTAGGGTCTATTGCACCTGAAACACCACCCATTGCAATATTTAGAAGTAAATATTGATCTGCATCAAAAGGCCAAGTACTAGAATCCTTTGCAGCAGGATTGTAGGTGTAAAAACCAACACCATCAATTAAAAACGTAATTTGATTTGGAGACCAATTCATAGAATACACATGAAAATTATTAGCTACGTTAGGAAGTATGTAAGATTGAAAATTTTCAGTTGCTCCAAAACTAGATGGTGTATGTAAAGCACTGCTCACATGATTTGTGGCACCTAAACCATGCTCCATAATATCTATTTCTCCACAAGCCGGCCAACCAGTAGTTCCAAATCCTTGTGTTTCCCAATAAGCTCCGTTTTCTGTGATATTTTTTCCTAATGTCCAAATTGCGGGCCAAGTTCCTTCACCAAATGGTAGTTTTGCCCTTACATCTACTCTACCATATTTAAATGCAAATTTAGAATTAAGGCGAGCCGATGTATAGTTTAAGTTTACTCCATCTTGTGTAAAATTCTCTGCTTTGGCTACAATATTTAAATTTCCGTTTTCTACATAAGAATTATCTAGTCTATCCGTGTAATGTTGTTGCTCTCCATTAAACCATTGCCCACCATTTGGGCCAAAAGTCTGATGATACCATTTTGTGGCATCTAAAGCTTCAGGAGTTGTACTATCAAACTCATCAGACCAGACCAAATCAGTGTAAATTACGTCCAATGCATGTGGATCACCTGGATCTGAACCATCATCAATATCATCAATGATATAAGTTCCAGGCTGTGCTACACCTCCATCAATAAATATAACAAGTCTAGTATAACTACCTGTAGCATTAACACCAGTACCAGTACCACTTATTGTGGCATTGGCAAAATCAAATAAAATATCGTTATCCCAACCAGCACCAGAAGTGGTTTGCTGTACCTCAACATCTGGATTTGTACCATTTTCTAGTTTTAGCAGTATGGTATGAGCATTTGGATCAAACTGATAAAAATCCAAGGTAATCTGTTGTTCAACACTAAGATCTAAAGGTTGGCCAAGATCAATATAGAATCCCTGCCAAATATCACTACCATCATTAAAAAACTGACCAGCTTCATCATTTGAATTCTGCGGATCTACGGTTAATGCAAAACCACTGCCCGCAAATGGAATAAATACATCTTGATTATCGGCAAAGTCAATTGGCATTTGCTGTGCTACTGAGATCTGTACACATATTGAAAGCAATATTACTGAGGCGTAATTCTTTAACATATATTCATTTTTTTTGAAATATACGAAACAATGAAACCAGAAGGGAAAGGATTACCTATACTTTAACCATACAATAATGACAAAAGCCTATTTTACTATTGTAAAGCTTATAATTTCTGACATTTTTTTAGCACGCTCAATAACCTCATTTTCTGCCCAGGACAATTTTATTAAACATGAAATATTACGAGCAATATACTGATCTGATTGCTCAAAGGTTTTTGTCTCAAGATATTTTAATCCTTGTTTTACTTCCTGCGTAATTGGAAACAAAGATTTTAGTTCCTTAAGATGATCCCATTTTCTGATATAATGCCAATTATTATCGTAATAATGGAAACATGCATCAATACCATTCTCCTTAAATGCCTTAGAAACTTGTCTTGCATCCTCTAGGTTCGGTAAAAAGAAATTTAAAAAAGCATAGCTTTCCTCACCACCATCAGGTACAGTCCTAAACGTTACACTAGATAGTTTTGATAGTTCCTCTCTTATTATGGAATAGTTCTTTTTCTGAATGGCTATAAATTCTGACAAACGTCTAACTTGAGCCAATCCTACAGCCGCATTTAATTCTGATATTCTGAAATTATAACCTAAAAACGGATGTGTTTCTGCTCCTCTATCATTACCAATATGGTCGTGACCATGATCACTATAATGATCCGCATGGCGATAGTATTCAGGATTGTTTGTTACGACTGCTCCACCTTCTCCGCATGTAATGGTTTTAACAAAGTCGAAAGAAAAACAACCAACATCTGCAATACTACCCAATGGCTTATTTTTATAAGTTCCTCCAATGGCCTGACAGGCGTCTTCAACAAATATTAAGTCATTTGACCTACAAATTGCCTTTAGTGCGTCCATATTACCCATACTTCCACACATTTGTACAATCATTACAGCCTTTGTTTTTGGTGTTATTGCAGATTCTACTGCCTTTGGATCTAAGGTCAATGTATCATCAATATCAACTAATACCGGAATTGCACCAAGCATCATAATAGCTTCAAAACTTGCCACAAATGTGAAAGTTGGCATAATAACCTCATCACCTGCTCCAACTCCTGCAGATGCCAAGGCGACAGAAACTGCTGCTGTACCTGAAGATACTAATTGTACATGTTTACTTTGAAATACATGTTGTAGCTCACTCTCTAATTCTTTTGCTTTCCAATGGCCCTTGCGCATGCCATCGAAACCATAACGCATTAAAACACCATTGTCTAAAACATCATTTACTTCCTTTCTTTCTAAATGGCTAAATAATTCAAATCCTGGCATAAATTGGAAACTTTATGTAATTAAAATTCACTAACAAATATAAGTCTTTAGAGATGTTTTGGGGTATTCTTTTTTACAATTCTAAAACGGTATCAGAAATTGGCTTTCTTACTTTTTTAAGAGAAGCAAACATATCGTCTTCAGCTCTAAAACCAACAGGTAAAAGCAACACAGACTTTAATTCATATTTATCTAAATTCAAAACCTTGTCTAATTCTTCTGGTAAGAATCCTTCCATTGGGCAACTATCTATTTCCTCTATGGCACAAACTGTCATCAAGTTTCCGAGTGCTATATAAGCTTGTTTGGTTGCCCAATCTGATTTCTTAGAATCAGGCATGGTTTCAATTGTAGATTTTAATTGTTCTTTGAAAGGATCTAATAACTCATCAGGTGTATTCCTAATGGCTTTAACGGTATCAAAATGTTCCTCTACATCATCTGTGTCAATTTCATTTTGAATACACAATACAAGCAAGTGTGAAGCATCTACCACTTGTCTTTGACCAAACGCAAGTGCAACCAAATTTTCCCTGATACTTTTATCACCTACCACAACCATTTTTAAGGTTTGAAGTCCATAGGACAAAGCAGTTAAGTTAAAGGCTTCTTTTAAAATTTCTAATTGACTATCTGAAAGCTGTTTAGTAGTATCGAACTTTTTAGTGGCATATCGCCAATTTAATTTTTCTATAATAGACATTGCTGTTCTTTTTTTTGCAAAGATACATACAACACTTTTAAAATTAACCCTAATTATCAGAACGCTTTATTTCTCTTTTTTCTTGCTGTTCTAATTTTTTAAAATAACCCTTAAATAAGAAATTATGTTTCAGCGCTTCCATGTTTTAATTAAACTTAGCTATTCCGTCTTATATATTCAAAAGCTTTAGAACTGTCGATTAAAACTTTCATATTACAACGAGCTAATATTAACACCTTATAACTATGGATAATTAGAATTTAGACAAACGATTTTGCTCATTTTGCCATGTCCGTATAAAAAGATATTAATTCATTATTGCATCCATATTTACCATTTCTTTTTTTAATTTAATCATTTAAAAATATTAACTAATTGCTAATGACTTTTAACATCAATACAAATAAATAGGTTTTAAAAATGATTAAATCACAAAACAAACCTTTTTTATTTAATGCAAAACTTACTGCAATATGGGCAGTGTGTGAAAGTGGTATTGGCGGTTTATTACATGCTCTAAATATACCATTTAGTGGATTATTTCTTGGAAGTTTCGCAGTTCTTATTATTACCTATCTAGCATGTATTAGCTCCAATAAATTCAATGTAATTTTAAAAGCAACATTATTAGTAGTATTAATTAAAGTTACGGCAAGCCCGCATTCACCGCCAATGGCTTACATTGCGGTTTTATTTCAAGGAGTATTAGGTGCATGTATTTATGCCGCTTTAGGTGTTAATAAGGTTAGTAGCACAATATTCGGAGCAATTGCTTTGTTAGAATCAGCCTTTCAAAAAATTCTCACTTTAACCATAATTTTTGGAATTGGATTGTGGGATTCTATTAAAGAATTATTCAATGGAATTCAGGATAAATTAAATATGGATTGGATCTCGGATTTACCATGGGTGTTTCTAGGTCTATATGCATTACTTTACCTGGTAATTGGAATTTTTATTGGCTTAATCGCTATTAGATTACCAAATCGTGTTTATGAAAACGCAAAAACAATCAATAGTTCAGAAATAAAATTTAATGACAATGGACTAAGTAAACGTAAGCGCAAGAAAAAGAGAATTTATCTTATTGGATTTTTACTACTCTTTTCAGTTCTGGTATTTGTGTTCTCTGGCTCCTTAAATAGTGCACTTTATATAGTATTGAGAACAATAGGTGCCATAATTTTTTTCCTTTTCATTTTTAATCCCATATTTAATATTTTAATACAGAAATGGGCTAAAAAGAAAAAGGAATCACAAAATGAACCTTTAAATAACATAATGGAGTTAATGCCTTCAATCAGAAGAAATATCACTGCAGCTAATAGTCTTACTTTGAAAGAAAAAAATATTTTGAAAAGAGCTAAGTTATTCATAATAAACTGGTTAAGCCTCTCCCTTTATTACCATTTTGATGATAGTGTGCAACCTTAAAATTTATATACTTTCAGACAAAAAAGGAATTGGTAAAACTACCAGCCTTCAAAAATGGGTAAAAATCAATCCTCAACTCAAAGGGTTTTTAACTCCTTTAGTAAATGGGAAAAGAATGTTTCAAATAATCGAAACAAACGATTTAATACCAATGGAAACCAAAAACAAAAATCTTAAAATAGGCAGGTATATTTTTGACAAGAATAGTTTTGACAAAGTTGAAAAAATAATTCTTAAATCATTATTTGAAGAAAACAGCAAAACAATTATTGTAGATGAAATCGGGCCATTAGAAATAAATAAAAATAAAGGTTTTCATGATTTAGTTCTAAAACTCATAAATGGGCGAAATTTTAATTCAGATCTATTCTTCGTAGTTAGAGAATCTTGCCTGAAGAATTTTATTGTAAAATATAAACCAACCCATTTTGAGATTCTCAACCTGAAAGAATTCAATAATCGGTATCTCAACAAAAGTCAGTTTACCTAGCTTGATGGTATATAATCGCCCTAAAAACTAAGCTAAAATAATCTTTGGCTATTATGATTATTGCTGACGATTTCCTTATCTTTTCAAAAACAAAAGTTAATTGTTCTTGGTAGGTTTTAATTGTAATTTAGGGTAATAAAGGAACGTTTTTGATAAGCAAAAGCACTCAAAGTTTTTCCTAAGGTCCTCTATAACTTTCATAAAGAATATGTATTATGCTCAAAAACTTAAAAATAGTAGAATTGGCAAGCGTTTTAGCTGGTCCATTAACTGGTACTTTCTTTGCAGAATTAGGTGCAAAGGTTATTAAAATAGAAAATAAACTTACTAAAGGAGATGTTACCAGAACCTGGAAACTCCCAACCGAATCCAAAGAAAATTCTATTTCTGCATATTATAGTGCGGCAAATTTTTCGAAAGAAAGTATATTGCTTAATGCAAAAGATCAAATTGATTATGAGGTTCTAATTAGTCATATTAAGAATGCCGACATTGTTATAACCAACTATAAACCAAGCACAGCTAGAAAATTAAGATTAGATTATGATGTCTTAAAACAATACAACCAATCCCTTATTTATGCAGAACTTACAGGATTTGAAGGTGATGAATCGAGACCTGCATTTGATGTCGTACTACAAGCTGAAACTGGGTTTATGTACATGAATGGCGAACCAAATAGAAACCCCGTAAAAATGCCAGTTGCGTTAATTGATATACTTGCCGCTCACCACTTAAAAGAAGCTATTCTGTGTGCAATTATTAACAAGTTACATACAGGTAAAGGAAAACATATCAAAGTTTCACTTTATGAATGTGCTTTAGCATCTTTAGCTAATCAAGCTACTAATTGGCTAATGGAAGCGCATATTCCGCAGCCCATAGGAACCCAGCATCCTAACATTGCTCCTTATGGAGATACGTATAATACCAAAGATGGTAAACTACTTGTTTTAGCCATTGGATCCGATAAGCAATTTGAAAATTTTTGTTCGCTCACAGGTCTAAAATTTAAAAAGTTTGAAACCAATGCCCAGCGATTATCTAAAAGAGAAGTCTTAAATAGTGAAATAAGTAAGTATATAGCCCAAAAAACATCAGAATTCTGGATATCTCAACTGGAACTAAAAAATATCCCATATGGTATAGTAAAAAACATGCAAGACGTTTTTAAAGATAAGAAGTCGGAAAAGATGCTACTTAAGGAAGTAATTGATGGCATTGAAACAGTTAGAGTAAGAACTGCATTGATTTAGCAATTAATAAATGGGTTCTATCGATGAAAAAAACTTGATATCAAATCAGCTATTGAAAGATTTCCAAAAATTAAAAACCCTTTAAAATCATATGATTAAAAAGGGTTCTGCGGAGAAAGAGGGATTCGAACCCCCGGAGGTGTGACCCTCGCTGGTTTTCAAGACCAGTGCATTCGACCACTCTGCCATTTCTCCAATAGCGGATGCAAATATAAAACGCTTTTTTATCTAGCCAAAGATTTTTCTTTAGTTTTTTCAATTAAACCAAAAAGGCAAATCAATTGAAAATTAAATTAGTAACATTTAGTAAAGCATTGTATTTTCGGCACAATAAATGCTCATAAAATCGTTATTAGAGAAATTAAAACTTATGAAAAATTATTTTTTTGCTTTTTTGGTTGTAATTGGGCTCCAGAGTTTTGCCCAAAACAAGACCATTGCCGCAGGTGAGAAATTGGTATATACAGCATCCTATAATATGTCAGGAATACTAACTGATATTGCCCAAGTTAAAATGGAAACAAGCGAGGTTAAAACCTCTAAAAGCACATTATTGCGACTTAAATGTACTGCTGCAACTTATAAAAAGTGGGATAATTTTTTTAAGATTAGAGATTTATACGAAAGCTATGTAAATCCAAAAACCTTGACACCCTATCTTTATAAAAGAGATATTAGTGAAGGTGGCTATTATAAATTTATGCAATATAAATTCAGCCATAAAACAAATACTGTACAAAGCAACAGAAAGAAAAAAAGAGGTGATGGAACAATTTGGGAAACCAATAAAACAATAAAATTCAGTCCTTCAACAAAAGACTTGGTAACAACGTTGTATAGTATAAGAAACATGGATATACATAAAGCAAATCCTGGCGATCAGCAAAACCTTACTGTTCTTTTTGATAATGAAGAAACTGTAATTTCGGTTCGTTATGTATCCAAAGAAACTATATCAACAAATATTGGTAGAAAAGAATGCTATAAACTGGCCATTTCAATGCAAAGTAGCAATGTTCTCAAAGGAAGTAACTCTAATTTAATTTGGTTAACAGCAGATCAAAATAAAATACCAGTTTATGCCAAATTTAAAATACCAGTTGGTAACGGCGAATTAAAAATTGATTCAGCATCAGGCTTAAAATATTAAAACATGAAAAAAGTATTTACAGTTCTTGGCTTTATTACAGCAATATTAGCAACTATTCTTGCTGTAACACCACTTTCAAATCTAGCCATTATACCAATTATCGTTGCGTTTTTATGTGGCTTAATGATATTGTTTATTTCCAAAAAGCAGAATACAAAAACAAAAACAATTCAATATATATTTTTGTTAGTCATTATTTCATTGGTATTAACAATTTATAAGGGTGTATTCAGTACCTCAGAATTGGGGGATACTGAGCAATTAGAACAAAAAGAAGAAGAAAATCTTGAAGATTCTAAAGAAATTCTCGAAGGTTTAGAAATCGATGAAGATTTGTAATTACCCCCTTAACTCTATTAACACATATTAAAATTTTTAATTTATTTTTGCGCAAATCAGTTATTTATCTATGAAATTACTATTTGCCTCAGCATTGATTCTTGTCGGTTCATGTTCCACTCTTAGACATAGCGAAAGAATTGAAAACCTTAAGAATAGTATTTCTTATGATGATAAACTAACCGTTGACAAGTACTTAAACACAATTACTGAAGAAGAATTAAAACTACACGTCGAGGAAATTTCGGATGATAAGTATGAGGGGCGAATGACAGGTGAACCTGGACATAATGAAGTCTGTAATTATATTAGATCTTATTATTCCCAGCAAAATATTAAGGCGCCAGAATCGCATCCAGATTATTTTCAAGTAGTACCTAAAGAAGTCTTACCAGAGGACGTTAAGGCGTCTCAAAACATTGTAGCATTTATTGAAGGGTCTCAATTTCCTGATGAATATATATACATTTCTGCACATTCTGACCACGAAGGAATAATCGATGGTCAAATATACAATGGAGCAGATGACAATGGATCAGGTACAGCAGCTGTATTAGAAATGGCAGAAGCATTTAAGCAGGCTACAATTGATGGCAATGGACCTAAACGTAGTATTGTTTTTCTTCACGTTACGGCTGAAGAAATTGGTCTTCACGGCTCCAGATATTATACCAATAATCCTATTTTCCCAATTGAGAATACAGTATCAACTTTAAATATTGACATGATAGGAAGAGTTGATGAAGATCACAAAAACAATGAAGATTATATATACCTTATAGGATCAGACAGAATCAGTACAGAATTACATTTTATAGCACAGACTGCCAATTCTACTTTTACAAATTTGGAAATAGATTATACGTTTAATGCGGAAAAAGACGTTAACCGCTATTATTACAGGTCTGATCACTACAACTTTGCCTTAAAAGAAATACCTGTTATCTTTTTCTTTAATGGTGAGCATGAAGACTATACCAAACCAACCGACACAGCAGAAAAAATAAATTATCCTTTACTCTCAAAAAGAACCAAGTTAATTTTTGCAACAGCTTGGTATTTAGCTAATTCTCATAATAAACTTAAGGCGGAGAAAATTTAAGTTAAAGTTTGTTAAAAGAAATTTAGTGTATTAAGTAAGGCCTCTTAATTTTTGTAGCTTTACTGCTCTTTAAACAATTATCTAACAATAAATTAATGAAGAAATTACTTATACTTTTATGTATCTCACTGATTATTGCAAGTTGTGGCACATCCACTAAGAGTGTAGCTCCGGCGCTGACACCTGAAACTAAATCTACAAATGTTGTTACTCCAGCTACTTATGCAGCAACAATTACCTCAGACGAATTAAAGGATATGCTTTACAAATATGCGTCAGATGAGTTTGAAGGTAGAGAAACTGGTGAAAAAGGCCAGAAATTGGCTGTAGATTATTTAAAAACTAAATACCAAGATATGGGCATTGCATCACCACTTGGCGATAATTATTTTCAAGATGTACCACTTGAAAAGCAAAAGGTAGCAGAAGCACAACTCAGTGTCAATGGTAAAAATTTTGAAAATTTTAAAGATCTTATTGCTGTAGCGGTTTCAGAATCGGTTGATATTTTAATTAATGAAGTTGTATATGTTGGTTATGGTATAGATGCCGATAATTACTCAGATTATAAAGGTGTTGACGTTAAGGGTAAAATTGTTTTAGCAAAAGCAGGAGAACCTAAAGACGTGGATGGTAACTATATTACCTCTGGTGATAAAAAAGAAACTAAATGGACTAACGGACGTCAATCATTATCTAGTAAAAGCCAAGCCGCAATGGAAAACGGAGTTAAAGGATTGATTTATTTAGATGAAGGTTTGTTTTCGAGATATGCTCCTTATTTTAAGCGTCAAGCCTCCTCTGGTTCTGCAGGTCGCCTTTCGTTAAAAAACAAGGAGGAAGGAATGATGATGCTAATGGTAAATAAAAATCTTGCAACTGCCCTTCATTCTGAAATTATGGATGATAATACTCCTAAAGTTGTTAATACCAAATTAAAAATGGCAATTGAGAACAACTCAATCAACATATCTTCAGAAAATGTTGTAGCATTTATTGAAGGGTCAGAAAAACCTGAAGAGATTTTGGTTATTTCTGCCCATTTAGATCATGAAGGTGTAAAGAATGGTAAAGTATATAACGGTGCTGATGATGATGGTTCTGGTACAGTTGCAATATTAGAAATCGCTGAAGCTTTTAAGACAGCCCAATTAGCTGGAGATGCACCTAAACGTTCGATTTTGTTCTTGCATGTTACTGGAGAAGAAAAAGGTCTTTTAGGGTCAAGATATTACACTGATATGAATCCGATCTTTCCATTGAAAAACACTGTGGCAAATTTAAATATTGATATGATTGGCCGTATCGATCCTAAACGCAAGGAAGGTAGTAGAAACTATGTTTATCTGATTGGAAGTGATAAATTGAGTTCTGACCTACATAATCTTTCTGAAGAAGTAAACAAGAAATATACTAATGTAGAATTAGATTACACCTACAATGATGAGAACGATCCAAACAGATATTATTATCGATCAGATCATTATAATTTTGCAAAAAATAATGTTCCAGTGATATTTTATTTTAATGGTACTCATGCAGATTATCACAAGGATACGGATACACCTGATAAAATTGAGTACGATTTATTAGAAAACAGAACTAGGCTTGTTTTTCATACCGCCTGGGAAATAGCAAATCGTGAGGAACGTATTGTTGTAGACAAAACAAGTGAATAATAAAAAATAAATGATATTAATAAAAAGTCCATTCAAATTTGAATGGCCTTTTTTTATACAAAAAAAGCCCTTCGTTTCCGAAAGGCTTGGTCTTTTTGGGTGGAAGATCGGTCTCGAACCGACGACCTCCTGAACCACAATCAGGCGCTCTAACCAACTGAGCTACAACCACCATTTTAAATTGGACTGCAAATGTAAATTATTTACAATTTTCTACAAAGTGTTTTCGTTACTTATTTTAGGTCGAAAAGAGATTCTACAGCAGGATATCGCTCTACTGTGAAGCCTTCACCATATTCAGTACCAACCAATCTACCAAGATTTCTGGCTCTATATTTTATACTGTCTGTAAAATTTTTACTAGAAATGGGTGTCTCTGGTTCATTATTATTAGGATCATAAAACTGAGTTTTATAAGCTAAAACAGCTTCCATTTTTTTGTCCATAAAACCGGAAACGTCTACAACAACATCTGGTAGAATATCCTGCCACTGCATATAATGATAGACAGCTTTTGGTCTCCAAGCATCTTGTACCGTATTATCCTTGTCAATAGTTTCTATTTTTCTTAATCCACTTAAAAAACAAGAGTCACTGACCAGCTTACTTCCTTTCCCATGATCAATATGCCTATCCTCTATCGCATTGCAAATGACAATTTCAGGCTTGTAAAAGCGTATCATTTTTATTATTTCTAATTGATGTGATTTGTCATTAACAAAAAATCCATCTGCAAACTGCATATTATATCTGCTCTTAACACCAAGAATCTTGGCCGCATTAAAAGATTCTTCATCACGTGTTTCAGCTGTCCCTCTCGTTCCTAGTTCACCGCGAGTTAAATCAATTATACCAATTTTTTTTCCATTGGAAACCTCTTTAGCGAGTGTTGCGCCACAACCTAATTCAACGTCATCTGGATGTGCTCCAATGGCTAAAATGTCTAATTTCATTTAATTTTACTTTTCTGTGATATCAAAAATATTAAAAAGTAGATAGATTATCATTTACTTTCTATTTCGCAAACGTTTACAAACTGATGCCAGAAAACAAAATACTATAGTACATTTATAGCATTATTTATATCGCGCTTTATGTCCTTAATATTTTCTATTCCTACTGAAAAACGAATCAATTGATCACTAATTCCCACCTTGTCACGCTCCTCTTGAGTTAATAAGGCGTGTGAAGTTAAATGAGGAGAAATAACAGTACTTTCGATACCTGCCAAACTCATTGATGATTTAATTAATTTAAGTTGTTTTTGAAATTTAATAGAATCTAAATCTTGAGTCAATTCAAAAGAAAGCATCGCCCCAAATCCCTTCATTTGGCTCTTTGCCAATTTATATTCTGGATGAGATTTTAAACCTGGGTAATATACTTTTGAAACCTTTGGATGTTTATTTAACCATTTAGCTAATTTCATTGCGTTCTTAGTTTGTTCTTTAACTCTCAATCCCAGAGTTTTCATACTTCGTTCTAGCATCCAAACCGTCATATCACTAAGATTTCCTCCTAGATTCTTACCAACATTCCAAATACGTTCAATATGTTCGGTTGTACTTGCAACTGCACCTGCACAAATATCACTATGACCACCAAAATATTTTGTTGCAGAATGCATTACCATATCAATTCCAAAATCAATTGGGTTTTGATTTACAGGTGATGCAAATGTATTGTCAATAGATGTTAGAATACCTTTAGTTTTTCCAAGCTTAGCTATAGCCTTCATATCTGTTATGGTCATTAAAGGATTAGATGGTGTTTCAATATGAATCAATTTTGTGTTTGGTTTAATTGAATTTTCAAAATCATTCACCGCATAACCATTGGTAAAGGTAAATTCAATACCATATTTAGGAAACTCCTCCTTTATAAAATTAACTGTACCACCATAAAGGGTATTTTGAACCACAAGATGATCACCTTTTTGAAGAAATGCGAGGAACATTGTACTAATAGCGGCCATTCCTGACCCAAAAATCATTGCAGCTTCTGTGTGCTCTAAAGCAGCTATTTTTTTTGATAAATATTCTTGATTTGGTGTGTTAAAATATCTTGGATAGCGTTTTATCTCAACATCCAAAAATTCATATGACGAACTTAAATACATTGGTGACACTGCACCTTTAAATTGTTCGTCTTTTACTTCACCTACATGTGTACAAATTGTATTTAAACCTAGTTTTTTCATAGTATAAAAATAATGGATTAATACTTAAGTACTAACATATTTTAATTCTTATTGAGATAATACATCACAATGACATGCGGTATTGTAATAGCCGCTAAAAAGGCAAAAAATAAAGTAATAAATCGGATGTCAAAACTTTCGGAAATATAAAATACTATTACCAATCCAACTAATGAAATCAACCAATAAATAACAGAAGACTTAATATAACTAATTAAGTTACTTGCATTAAATTTACCATGTAGCGATTGTATTTGATCTTTTAAAGATGGTAGTGAATGCCATACAATAAAATATATGGCAAAAGCCCATAATAATGAAGCCAGCTTAAATAATAAAGCGAAAAGTAAGATCAAAAATACTTCCCTAAAAAAATCAACGTCTTTTTTAAAATTGGACAGGCTTACATATCCAAAAATACAAGTCATTATAAATCCAATTACGAGAAATACCAGATAGTAATATTTTGAGAAAGAAAATCCTGTTAACTCTAAAATGATTGAGTCAGTTGCTTCATAATTAAAATAGAAAAGAAGACCAAATATTAATATACCATAGCCGGCATAAAGAAATTGATTAATTCGAGTAGAACTTTCTAATTGACTACTAAAATGTTGTTCACCAAAATGATAACAACTAAAAGCTATAAAAATCAATAAGGCCGAAAGTGGTAATTTTATGAACACAAAACATGTAATTAGAACTAATAAAACATAAAATAACAGGTATCTCGTTATATGATTTGAGGATCCTTTATTTAAAAATCTTATTAAAGCTATATCATTAGATCCATGAAAAATACCAACCGTTAAAATTAAAATATAGGCAAAATATGATTCATAAGTGTCTTGTAATCTTTGAGTTAACCATAGTAAAAAGACTGTAATAAACAGATTATAATTTGACAATTTCATAATGTAAAGGTATGTTTTTTTGATTATTGTTAATTTTTTTATTAAAATTTTACAGAATTATTGTTTACGTTTTTATATTTTTGTTTCAACAAAATTAAATAAACATGAAAATACTAACCATTTTATTAGCTGATGTAAGCAAAATTGCTACTGATGACTATGTAGGCTTTACGTTCTTTGTTGGATGTATGGCTATGATGGCCGCTTCGGCCTTTTTCTTTTTATCAATGAATTCATTTGATAAGAAATGGAAAACTTCAATCCTTGTATCAGGATTGATTACATTTATTGCAGCTGTGCACTATTGGTACATGCGCGACTATTGGGCTGCTGTTGGAGAATCTCCAACTTTCTTTAGGTATGTTGATTGGGTCTTAACCGTTCCATTGATGTGCGTTGAATTTTATTTAATCCTAAAAGTAGCAGGGGCTAAAAAGGCCATGATGTGGAAACTAATTTTCCTATCAGTTGTAATGTTAGTTACGGGCTATTTTGGTGAAGCAGTTTATACCACAGGTAATGGACCTGCAGTATGGGGTTTAATTTCTGGACTAGCTTATTTTGCTATTGCATATATGATATGGTTCGGAGAAGCAAAACAACTTGCAGAACAAGCAGGTGGTGCGGTTTTAAAGGCACATAAAACGTTATGTTGGTTCGTACTAGTCGGTTGGGCTATTTATCCATTAGGATATATGGCTGGTACTGAAGGATGGTACGATGGTATTGCTAATTTAGGACTGAATATGGATGTCATCTACAACATAGGAGATGCAGTAAATAAGATAGGCTTTGGTCTTGTTGTTTACGGTGCAGCCGTTGCAGCATCTTCTGACGAAGCATAACTTACCATCAAATAAAATAAAAAACCTCCTGCTATAAGGGGGTTTTTTATTTTAGATTATTAACATCGACTTTTTTCTAGATGATTATATCATTATTTTTAAAGTGAGCCAAGTAAAAAATCCACATACATCTTTTACAAATTTAGATAGCTACACCTGTCACATTAAGAACAGAATGATAATACATCTTTCATTAAGCAAACTAACTGTTTTATCTTTTGAAAGTAATAGATTCAATAGGGTTTGTAACGAATTGTTACAACTAGTCTATTTTATTATAGGCACGAATCATTAAAATAGCCCATATCACTACTAATACAGAAACAATAATAGAAAACCAAAAAACTACATCATTTGCTTCCATTCTGTATTAATTTTAAATAAATCATAACACCAAGTAATGTTGGTGCCCAAAGACCAATAAACAAACCATGCATTTGGTCTCCACTAAGAAATAAATATTCTGATACTAGAATTATCACCGCACATAATGCTAGCATCAATAGATTTGCGGCACCTAATTTTTTGAAGAATTTCATTTATAAGATCGGGTTTAAAGCTTCAATTTAATAAAAATACTTTTTGAATCTATTTTTTTTGTGAGAAAAGTTAAGCTTAATTATAGTACATCTTATATTTTCTAAAGGCAAAATATGCTAGAACTGCAATAACGATTAACGTAATTGCTATAAATTGAAAACTCAATATTTGATCACCACTTGCATAGGCATGTAAACCAGACAAATAAAAATTAACACCAAAATAAGTCATTAAAATACTGCCAAAAGCTAATACTGACATCAAATTATAAAGCCAACGACCTCGCAAACCTGGTACTAGTCGCATATGAATAACAAAGGCATATATCATTATACTAATTAATGCCCAAGTTTCTTTTGGATCCCACCCCCAATAACGTCCCCAACTTTCATTAGCCCACATACCACCGAGGAAGTTACCGATAGTTAACATTACCAATCCAACAGTAAGCGCTAATTCATTGATAATGGTTAGCTCTTTAATATTAATATCCATTATGGCTTTATTCTCCTTATTGGTGAGAATCATCAGTAATAGTGCAACCAACCCTAATATCATACCAATTGCAAATGGTCCATAACTAGCTACAATAACTGATACATGTATCATTAACCAATAGCCTTTTAAAACTGGCTGTAGATTGGCTATCGCAGGATCCATCCAATTCCAATGTGCCACCATTAGAATCATGGAACATACAAACGCAGATGAGGCAATAGTCAAATTATTCTTACGGCCGAATAATAATCCAAATAGCATTACCGACCAAGCCACATAAATCATGGATTCATAAGCATCACTCCAAGGTGCATGACCAGATAAATACCAACGCATTATTAAGCCAGTAACATGAAGTACAAATAAGAATATAATAATACCTGTTAAGGTCTTTATGGCTATGTCTAGCCACTTACTACGATATTTGAATATCTGGACAATAATAAGAATAAACAAGACCGTACTGGCATACATATACCAACTAAAAAGCCTTTTAAAGATATCGTATTTGTTATACATTATCTCGGCTTCAATTTTTTCATCAGGTAGCATTACTGAAGCACCAAACTTTTGTTGTGTCTTTTTTATACCGGTTAATAATTCTTCGGCTTTTGAAAAATCATTATTCAATTTTCCATTATTTAAGGTTACCAAATAAGCACTAAACCCATTGTTTATAAAATTACCATAAAGTGAGTCCTTAATCTTATCACGATAATTACCTTCTCGAAAATCTAAAGAAGAAATCCATGTATTATTTTCATCTTCTGGTACAGGAAAAATCTTAATGGATCTTCCTTCAATTGCATCAGACAGTAATCCCAACCTACCATAGGCTTCTTTCACTTCTTTTTGAAACCCATTTGGCACCTGGGCTTTGTAGGCCTCCTCAATATATGGTCCCAGTTTGTTGCGTCCGTCTGGTGTGAAAAAGTCTAGAAGACTAACATATTTTTCACTGTAATCCACATCTATGATGGTTCTTATCGAATCCGCCTTACGGGGTTTCAAGTAAATAATAGGGACATTGTACCACAGTAATGGACTTTCTTGAATAGATAGAAATACTTGAGTAGCCGTAAAGTCTTCATAGGTTTCTTTCTTACTCAGTTTTCTCAACATTTCAGAAGCGTAGGTATGCATAGGCATCATTCTACCACTATAATCCTGAATTACCATTTTTGCAAACTCCTCAGTATGAGCCTCAGGTGTAATATTTGCTTTTAAAATAGAATCAATTTGGGTTTTAGTTGGTCTTAATCCCACTGAATGATCATGTCCATCATTCTCGGAATGCTCTTGAGAAAAACCAGAAATACTAAACATTAAAACCAACATGGTTAGTAATTTAGCCTTCTTCGTTTTTAATTTTTCTAATCGTTTTCTTAGTTTGTCAAAACGCGTATGTCTAGCAAACATAATAGCCAATAAACCAAAATATAACAATAGGTAACCCGCATAAGTTAAATAGGTTCCCCATTGATCGTAATTAACTGAAAGAATCGTTCCTTTTTCATCAGGATCAAAACTTGCTTGAAAAAATCTATAACCTCTGTGATCTAATATATTGTTCATGTAAATGTGATAATCAAAATCACCTTTTTCAGAATCCAATACCGTTACCTTGCTCTCATAGGAAGAATAGGCATTTTCGGTTCCTGGATATTTTTCGGCTATAAAATCATTTAGTTTTACCTGAAATGGCAAACTCAATACTTTAGAACCATATTGTAAGGTCATTTCCATACCGCCAACTTCAAACTCTTCAAATCCATTGTAATTGCCTTGACCTCCTAAAAGCCCAACTTTCTTGGTCTCACCATTAGCTGTAACATTCAAAAGAATTCCATCAGTATCATTCTTTAAAATCTGGGATTTTTTTACAACACTAAACTCACCTTTAATTATTGGCTTTGGAAATACCATTTGCATATTTCCAATTATATATCTAGATCTTAAATTTAATGGCTGCAAACTATCTTTTACTAGTTCCCCCCCTGTCATAGTTGCCATGGTTAAATACTCACCTTCATATGGAGAGTTAATAAAAAGACCATCGTCAGTTTCTGTAATGTTTATTGCACCCTCTTGATAATTATTAAGGCTAATTAAAACGTTATGTAGATTTGCAATATCACCATCCTTGAGAAAATGGTTATGTGGCTGTCCTCCACCTGCTTCGACAATTTTTAAATATCGCACACCATTATCGTTAGGAATAATATCCTTTTCTGCACCTTTAATAAACTCGTCTAGGGTTATAACTACTTTTGTTCCTCCATAATCGTAAGTTTCACTAAAATCATTGTTTAATCGTGGTGAAAAATCTACCGCTTCTTCAATATTACGTTGCTGAAGCTGGCCATTTATTTGAAAATCACCGACAATTCTACCCTTGATATAAGTTTTTTGAGATAAAAATTCACTCTCAGTGGCACCTTCTCTAATGGACATCATACCCTCATAACCAATATAGCGCGTTACAAAGGCACCTACTAAAATAAAAATAAAGGAAAGGTGCAAAACTAGAGTAGCCCATTTTTCCTTTTTATGTAGTTTGAACCGAAAAATATTCCCAACAAAATTTATAACAAAAAATATCATTATAGCTTCAAACCACCAGGCATTATAGATTAATTGTCTTGTGTAAGGCGTTGGTGAAGTATCCATATTTCTATCTAGGATGGTACCTATTGCCATAGCAAGAGCAAAAACAATAAATAGAACAGCAGTAAGTCTTGTGGAAAAAAGGAAATTAAATATCTTCTTTTGCATAGTTTTTGGCTTGTTTTTAAGCACGTGCAAAGATAGTGCTTTTTAAGGATTAATTTATGCCTTTAATCCGTACAAATGATGTTAAAATTACTTACGCTTATTTTGATGATTTCAATAGGGTATTTTGTTCTTCTATTAGTGTTTTTAAATCAGAAAGAAGCTCAATATCTTTAAATATATAAATGTGCCCATTTTACGAGCTCTCCTTTTCGCATTTTGTGCATAATCACCCTTAAACAACTCATCAATAGTTTGAGACCAGTAATTTAACCATATACCAAAATGCAGTTCTGTAATGGAATTATTATGAGCTTTATCAACCTTATTATGAGCCACTAAGGGATCGCTAGTAAATTTTGTTTTAAGAAACAAGCCGGATTCCCAAAAATCAGTTAGATATTTTAAATGTGCATCCCAATCGTTGATACTATCGTTGAAAAAAGGGCCCTAGCGTATTATCCTTTCTAACTTTGGAGTAGAAATTTTTCACCAAAAGATGAATATCGTATCTATTTTGAATGTCTTTTTTAACCATAATTCTCAAAGTTATCTTATTTGTATTAATCATATCAGTAGAGATTGGTAAAACTTAGTATTTTTACAATATGTTATCAGTAATTTTAATTGGTGCTGGCAATGTGGCCTCACATTTATTCAATGCTATAAAAAAATCAGAATCAGCATCCATTATACAATGGTATAACAGAACTATTGATACCATTAAGCCTTTTCAAAACGATGTTGATATTACAGATGATTTAAGTACTTTAAAAGAGGCTGACATATACATCATGGCAGTTAGTGATGATAGCATAGCAGAATTATCTAATGCATTACCTTTTAGTAATAGACTTGTTGCACATACCTCTGGTAGTGTTTCTATTCACCAATTAGACAAAAAACACAAACGAGCTGTATTTTATCCATTACAAACTTTCACTAAAGGAGCAACGATAGATTTTAGCGAAGTACCAATTTGTATTGAATGCTTGGAAAAAGAAAATTTACAAGTGTTAAAATCATTGGCAGAAGTATTAGGCTGTAAATTTTATAAAATAAACACAGAACAGAGACAAACACTTCATCTTTCTGCAGTATACGTAAATAATTTCGTGAACCAATTATATAGAATTGCACACGAAATCAGTGATGCTAAAAGCATTAATTTTGATATCTTGAAGCCATTAATAATGGAGACTGCTCGTAAAGTACAAGATATGTCACCATACATGGCGCAAACAGGACCAGCAAAGCGAAATGATAAAAAAACCATAAAAAGACACCTTAAACAAATAGAAAGCGAAGAACATAAGGCAATTTATCAAATGCTTACTAATTCTATTAAAAAAACACATGGAAAAAGATAAAAGCTACAAAGAATACCTACAGCACATAACCACCTTTATTTTTGACGTTGACGGTGTACTTACCGATGGCACCATCACTGTTACAACTGAAGGAGAAATGTTGCGTAAAATGAGCATTAAGGACGGTTTTGCCCTAAAAACTGCTGTAGATGCAGGATTTAATGTCTGTATTATTTCAGGTGGCTCTAATGAAGGCGTTAGAAAAAGATTAAGAGGATTAGGCATTACCAATATTTACCTCGGAGCACATAATAAAATTGAGCAACTAGATGAATATTTAGAAATTTATAATATAAAATCAGAGTCCGTGTTATATATGGGAGATGATATTCCAGATTTCCCAGTTATGAAGCTGGTGGGTTTACCATGTTGTCCACAAGATGCAGTACCTGAAATTAAGGCAATTTGCAACTATATATCTCACAAAAATGGTGGAAATGGTGCTGTGCGCGATGTAATTGAACAGGTTTTAAAAGTGCATGGCAAATGGAATGGTAATTTTGATGCCAAATACGACTAACTTAATGAAAAGAAGAAGCAGACGGCATAGTACAGGATTTGGATACATAGGTTTTGGTAATAATCAGACTACATTTAACCAAAAGACTAGCACACCGTTTTCTGTATATAAAGAAAAGTTAGACTTAGAGGCCCATCTGCACTATGAAATGCATTTTATGCATAAAAACCTTACTAAGGAATACAAACAAAAAATAAAAGATAAAATAAGAAGACAAGAGCGTAAGCTTTTGATTAGAACCTCAGTCATCAGTCTGTTTGTATTCATGGGTGTTGCATATTTCGCCTATTACCTTATCAATCAAATATTATCCCATTAAACCTTAGAATGATTCATTATTTAAAATTAATTCGTTGGCAAAACTTATTAATAATTGTATTTGTACAATATTTACTAAAATATGCCCTTCTAGTTCCCTTTAAAGATAAATATGGCGTATTTACTGCCCTTAACAATTTTGAGTTCTTCATTCTTGTACTTTCAACAGTCTGTATTGCTAGCGCAGGATATATTATAAATGATATCTATGATATTGAAACAGATAAAATCAACAAGCCCAAACGGTTAATAATAAATAAACACATTTCAGAAAAAATGGGCTTTAACCTCTTTATAGTCCTCAATATAATTGGTGTGGGACTTGGTTTTTATTTATCTAATAGTATAGGTAAATCGACCTTCTTCGTCCTTTTTGTAGTAGTCTCTGCTTTATTATATCTGTACGCTACCGCCCTCAAACAAATAATGATAGTTGGTAACATTATTATTTCTCTAGTTGTGGCATTGAGCATATTAATGGTAGGTATTTTTGAACTCTTACCAGTAATGGCAGAAATAAACAAATCCGCTCAACAGACATTCCTTGACATTATTTTAGATTATGCAGTGTTTGCATTTTTAATTAATCTCGTAAGAGAAATTATTAAGGATATTGAAGACATTGATGGAGATTATAATGCTGGTATAGAAACTCTCCCCGTTGTTATTGGTAGAGATAGAGCTAATAGTGTCGCATTTTTAGTTTCACTCCTGCCTATAATTGCTGTAATATATTATGTAATAACATACTTATTTAAGCAACAATTGGTAGTTGCTTACTTTTTAGTATTTGTGGTTGGACCTCTTATATATGCAACTATCAAGATCTTTAATGCCGAGCAAAAATCAGATTATAGGCATATAAGTCATGTCCTTAAAGTTGTTATGCTAACCGGAATGCTTTCTATTTTAATGTACCAATTAATCTTAAAGTAAGTACAATGCTAAAAGACAAATTGAAGGGTTATAATATCATCCTTGCTTCTGGTTCTCCAAGACGTCATGCGTTTTTAAAAGCTATGGATATTGATTTTAAAATTAAATTACACCCTGTAGAAGAAATATATCCAGATAATTTAAAAGCAAATGAAATCACTGATTATCTGGCGAAATTAAAATCACAACCGTTTATAAATGAATTGAAAGCAAATGACATTCTAATAACAAGTGATACCATTGTTTGGCTAGAGGGTAAACCGATTGAAAAACCAAAAGATGAGCGTCATGCTTTTGATATGATCAAATCTATGAGCAACAAAACACACGATGTTATTACCTCTATTTGTTTTACTCAAAAAGAATCACAGAAAATTATTCACACGACTACCAAGGTAACTTTTAGAGCTCTTGAAGACAAAGAAATTTGGTACTACATAAAGAAATTTAAGCCCTTCGATAAAGCAGGTGCTTATGGTATACAGGAATGGATAGGATCTGTAGGCATAACCAATATTGAAGGTTCTTATAATAACGTTGTTGGCCTTCCCACACATTTACTTTATGAAACGTTAAATAGCATTGCTATGGAAGACTAGGATTGTAACTTTGTAAAAAAACAATACCTTATGAAAAGATTAGTCTTTTTGTTGTCTATCATATATCTCTCTGTTTGCATTTCATGTGAGGAGAAAGAAACAAAAATCACTGATGAGATATCAGTTTATAAAACCGTAGATAATCTCCCTCAACTAAAAACAAAGCTTTCTTCTTCATTTAAAAATTACTGGTATGATGGTGATGCAGAAATAACCTCATATAAATTAGAGCAGGCACGCTATGGTGAAATTAGAGAAGGTAGTGCAGTTATGGTATTTGTTACTGAAGATTTTTTACCTGATTTACAGGTGAAAGCTGACAATTACAGCAAATCAAATATTCCCGTTTTAAAACTAAATGCCACAAAAAAATTTAATACTGGTGTATATCCTTATTCAATAATGCAGAGCACATTTTATCCAGTTACAAATAACAATCATGCCTTAAAAGTCACAGCATCAGTACAAGATTGGTGTGGCCATGTTTATGCCCAACTAAATAATAGAGAAAAATTTGAATTAATATCTCATTCGTATTTTCAAGAAGAAGCAGATCAAAACTATAAATTAAGTAAAACTTGGACTGAAAACGAACTATGGGTCAAATTAAGAATTGATCCGAAAAGCTTGCCAATAGGAGATTTAGATATTATTCCATCCTTAGAATTTACGAGATTAAAGCACCAAAAAATTAAAGCCTATAAAGCCTACGCAGTATTAAAGGATGGAATGTATATGTTGTCTTACCCAAACCTCAATAGAACCCTTAAAATCAATTTTGAAAATAGTTTTCCGTATCAAATAAATGGTTGGGAAGAAACTACAGTAAGTGGCTATGGTTCTGAGTCTAAAACACTAACAACAAAAGCTAACAAGCTTGAAACAATTAAATCCGCTTATTGGAACAAGAACAGTACTGCTGATACTGGGTTGAGAAAAACCTTGAAATTAAAATAGAAGATTTAGAAACTGATTTATTTACCGGAACTGTACGAGAAGATATTAATATTGAAGTACAACAATTAAAGCGAGAAATCCTTAAAGTAAGACGAGCTATTTTTCCACTTCGTGAAATAATAAATCGAATTGAAAAAGGTGATTACCCGTTTATTTTCAAACGCACAATTACCTATTTTAGAGATATTTACGATCATTTAGTTCAAGTAACAGAAAATCTAGACATATATCGAGAAATGATCTGGAGTTTAATGGATATGTACATGACTACCATTAGTAATAAGATGAATGAAGTCATGAAATTACTTACCATTATTGCTACCATTTTTATTCCTCTAACTTTTATTGCAGGAATTTATGGAATGAATTTCGAAAACATTCCTGAATTGCATTATAAATACAGCTATTATATTCTTTGGGGAATAATGATTATGATATTTCTAGGTATGATTTATTATTTTAAGAAAAAGAAATGGCTGTAGTAAATTCAAAATCCTTTACCTAATTCATCAAATAAACCATACCGTTAAATAAATCTAAAATCACAATCTTCACCTATTATCTTTTTTACCTTTGGTGGTGTAACTAACTTTTTTATTCATGAGACAATTTGTACTTTGTCTATTGGTTCTATTAAGCACAATAGTATCTATTCAAGCACAGCAACCTAAAAAACTTAATGCATCAGAGATTTATGAGGCCGTCCAGAAGCTTAATGTCTTGGCATCGGTTTTGTACATCGCTGCCCATCCAGATGATGAAAATACCCGACTAATTTCGTACATGGCAAACCATGTAAAAGCCAGAACTGCTTACCTTTCATTAACTCGAGGTGATGGCGGGCAAAATTTAATTGGCCCAGAAATTAGAGAATTACTTGGTGTTATAAGAACACAAGAGCTTTTAGCAGCTAGAAGCGTTGATGGTGGTGAACAACGTTTTACTAGAGCAAATGATTTTGGCTATTCAAAGCATCCAGATGAGACATTAAAAATATGGGATAAGGATAAGGTTTTGTCTGATGTGATATGGGCTATTAGAACGTTTAAACCAGATGTCATCATAAATCGATTCGATCACAGAACACCAGGAAGAACCCATGGCCATCACACGAGTTCTGCCATGCTAAGTATAGAGGCTTTTGATCTTGCAAACGATAAAACAAAATACTCTTCCCATCTTAATTTAACTGATACATGGCAACCTAAGAGGTTATTTTTTAATACGTCTTGGTGGTTTTATGGTAGTCAAGAGAACTTCGAAAAGGCAGACAAGAGTAACATGATAAATTTTGATGTTGGAGTATATTATCCTACCAAGGGTCTGTCTAATAATGAAGTCGCAGCTATTGCTAGTAGCCAACATTTATGCCAAGGTTTTGGGCGTCTATCTCAACGCGGTACGCAACAAGAATATATTGAATTTCTGAAGGGCAAACCTTTAGATGGTAGTAATGATTTATTCTCAGGGATAGATACATCTTGGAACCGTATTGAAGGAGGAGAAGCAATTGGTACTATTTTAAAGGATATCGAAAATAGTTTCGATTTTATGAACCCTTCTACTCACCTTCCAAAACTTATTGAAGGATATAAATTAATACAAAATCTGCCGAACGACCATTGGAAATCTGTTAAAACAAAAGAAATTCTTCAAATCATTGAGGCGTGCACAGGATTATATATTGAAGTATCTGCAAACTCGCCACAAGCTGCGCCAAATTCATTGATTGGTTTACGCATGGAAGTTCTTAACCGTAGTAATGTTAATATAGAATTGGCATCATACAATATTTCCACAATGACTGAAGGCGTGTCAAAATCACTCTCAATGCTTCCTAATCAAAAACTTAATTTTCTTGAGGATGTCATTATACCTGAGGATTTAAATTATACCACTCCATACTGGCTAAATAAAAAAAATGGCATTGGAATCTACCATGTAGAAAAGCAAGAATTAATTGGTCTACCTGAAACACCAAGGGGTATTTCTGTAGATTTTAACTTAATTATGGCCAAAACACCAATAACAATAACCAAACCAGTAATTTATAGATACTCAAGACCTGATAAAGGCGAATTATACCGGCCTTTTGAAATTATTCCTCAAGTCTCTGGAAGCATAAGTGATAAGGTTTTTATTTTTGAAAATGACCAACAAAAAGAAATTGAAATAACTGTAAAAGCTGGTAAAGAAAATATTGAGGGTTATGTACAAATGGCATATCCTAATGATTGGAACGTCTACCCACAAAAACAAAAAATTCAGATTGAAAATAAAGGCGACATTCAAAAAGTTGTGTTTACTGTAATACCGCCAAAGAACCAAAGCGAGGGATTGATCACTCCTATAATAAACATTGACGGTGAATACTACACAGACGAATTAATAGAGATAGATTATGACCATATTCCGTTTCAAACTGTTTTAATGCCAAGCGTAAGTAAGGTTGTAAGACTTGATATTGATAAAAGAGGAAATAATATTGGTTACATAGAAGGTGCAGGTGATGTGGTGCCAGAAAGCCTAAGACAGATTGGTTATAATGTAACAATTATTAAACCTGACCAAATAGCACCTAAAAATTTATCAAATTTTGATGCTATCGTTGTTGGTATACGCGCCTACAACATCTTAGACGAACTCAAATTCAAACAAAGATTTTTATTAGATTATGTGAAGGAAGGTGGCAACTTAGTGGTTCAATATAATACGAGTAGACAATTAAAAACCGAACAACTCGCACCGTATGAGTTGAAGCTGTCACGAGATAGGGTTACAGATGAAAATGCAAATGTGAAAATTTTAAAACCTGAACATCCAATTCTTAACTTTCCAAATAAAATTACCGCGGATGACTTCGATGGATGGGTACAAGAACGTGGTTTATACTTTCCTAATCAGTGGTCTGATGAATTTACGCCACTCCTTGCAATGAATGATAGTGGAGAAAACTCTAAAAAGGGAAGTCTTATAGTAGCAAAATATGGGAAAGGAAATTATATCTATACTGGATTGAGTTTCTTTAGGGAGTTTCCCGCAGGAGTTCCTGGTGCATATAGACTATTCGCCAATTTATTATCTGCTGGAAAAGAAGATAAAACACAGCTCAAAAACTAGTAAGAATGGACAACCAACCAGAATCAAAACAAAAATGGGATAAGATGTACACCATTATTTTGGTGGCTAATGCCATTTATATCATTCTTTTTTATTTCATAACCGTTTCATTCTCATAACATATGCATCAAACGCTAGATTGGATAGATTGGACAGTATTACTCCTTACTTTATTGACCATAGTTGGCTATGGTACATGGAAAACAAGAGGAAGTAAAAATGTACAAGATTACGTTAAAGGAGGAAATACTACTAAATGGTGGACTATTGGTCTATCAGTAATGGCAACACAGGCAAGTGCCATAACATTTTTATCAACTACGGGCCAGGCATTTTCTGATGGTATGGGATTCGTTCAATTCTATTTCGGGCTTCCGATTGCAATGGTGATTATTTGCATGGTATTTATCCCACTTTATCATAAGCTAAAAGTTTATACTGCCTATGAATTTTTAGAAAATAGATTCGATTTAAAAACTAGAAGCCTAACAGCTATACTATTTTTAATCCAACGTGGCCTAGCTGCAGGTATTACAATTTTTGCACCAGCAATTATTTTATCCGTGGTCTTAGATTGGAATATTGTAACTCTAAATATCGCAATTGGATTACTTGTAATTATTTATACTGTATCTGGTGGAACCAAGGCCGTTACGGTAACACAAAAGCAACAAATGTTCGTAATTTTTGCAGGTATGCTTGGGGCACTTTATGTTGTTATTGACCTAATACCAGATGAAGTTTCATTTACAGAGGCTATTGATATTGCAGGTGCAACAGGCAAGATGGAAGTATTGGATTTTTCATTTGATCTAGAAAATCGATATACCGTTTGGACCGGGTTAATCGGTGGTACTTTTTTAATGTTGTCTTATTTCGGTACGGATCAAAGCCAGGTACAACGTTATCTTTCAGGGAAATCCATGAAAGAAATGCAAATGGGCCTCTTGTTTAATGGGCTACTAAAAGTCCCTATGCAGTTTTTTATACTTTTAGTGGGAGTTATGGTTTTTGTGTTCTACCAGTTTAATCCTGCACCATTAAACTTTATTGACGCTTCTACCCAAACGGTTTTGAATTCTAAATATGGAAATGAATATAGAATACTTCAGAAAAAACAATCTGAACTTTTTGACTCAAGAAAAAGTATCTCTTTAGAATTTGCCACTACTGAAAGTTCAGACAATGGAGCTAAAGAGAAACTTGCAGAACTAGATGCTATTGAAAAAATATATAGATCTGAATCCAAATTCCTAATTAAAAAAGCAATAGACCCTGAATATACAAAAGAATATGAAGAATTAGAAAAAGAGGTTATTACATTACAATCTGACACCTCTAATATTGTATTCAAAGAAAAATCATTAGCGCTTAAAAACCTTTACAGTGATGCTGCAAAGGACACCCAGACCAATGACAGAGACTATATGTTCATACGTTTTATCCTAAATCACCTACCAGTTGGACTCGTTGGTTTATTAATTGCAGTTATACTATCTGCAGCAATGTCTTCGACTGCATCAGAAATTAATGCATTAGCAACGATTACCTCAATTGATTTATATGGCAGAAACCTAAAAGAAGATAAGGGTGAAGAACACATGGTAAAAATGACCAAATGGTTCACATTGGGTTGGGGAATAGTCGCGATAATAATTGCATGTTTTGCAAATCTTGCAGAGAACCTAATTCAATTAGTGAATATCATAGGTTCCATTTTCTATGGTAATGTTCTTGGTATATTCTTACTTGCATTTTTCTTTAAAAACATTAGAGGAAATGCTGTCTTTGTTGGCGCCTTGATTACTCAAGTAGTTATAATAGCACTTTATTTTATGGATAATGAAGGCATAATTAATTTACCATATTTATGGTTAAATGTAATAGGTTGCATTGTGGTTATTATTATTGCGAATTTACTTCAAATATTTACTAAAAATAAAGCATAAAAAACGCGACTCAAATGAGTCGCGTTGTATGATATTATTTATCAATTTTTACAGAGCACCCCATTCTTTAAGGGACTCCTTGTTCATTTTTACATAATCTGCATTACCTGCTGCTTCTGCACCAGCTAATGATTTCTTTGCTGTTTCAATGGCTTTTTTCTTATCGCCTAGTTTAGCGTATAACAAAGACTGTTGTCTTAATTGCCAAAAACCAGGGTTTTCAATCATAGACATAGCCTTATCCATCCATATTTGAGCTTTATCTAAATCTTTTCCTTCAGTGAGATTGTATACCGCTGCAGAATAATAATCTCCTGCACCAGGACCAGCCATTGTTTTTTCAATTGACGCTGAAACCTTAGCATCTGTCGGCACCTTAACTTTAACACCAACATATGTGTTTTCCCAAATGAAACCTATTTGAGCAGAGTTACTTTTAAGGTCATCTATAGAAATAGTCCAAGTTTCAACAGCCATAGGCATTTCATAAGTATTTACTGTGGTCTTGGCTGCCACTTTAGAGTCGTCCCATTCCCTAGGTGTACCCCAATTTTCAATATCAGAATAAAATATTACATCCCAAGAACTTTCGCCTGGTGTAACAAATATTGCATAAGAACCTGCTTTTAATGTAGTTCCATCTACGACTACATCATCACTGAATGTAACCATTGTGTTTTTATTAGCTCCAGTGCGCCACATCTTGCCATAAGGTACTAAATCACCAAATATTTTACGACCTTTCATACTGGGTCTAGAATACTCAAGTGTTACGTCAGTTAAACCAACTTTTTGTTCAATTTTTGTGAATGGACTTGGTTGGGGTGTTTCAATTTGCGCATCTACTGAAAACAATAGCGTTACAGCAAATACAAATAGTACTAATTTTTTCATTTAATTTGGATTTAATATTTGAATTATAAGACTATATAAAATTACGACTTAACCACAGTGCTAAATGTTAATAATAACTTAAAAAGCCAATTTGAAGAATAACTACAATTTTCCTAAATAAATCATTAGCATATCAATTATTAATCGTAATATTGCAATAAACGAATTAAAAGGATATATGGGAGTCACAAAATCAGAAATATTTACTGATGCTCAAAACAAAATTGCTACCCTTGCAAAGGCATTTGCCCATCCGGCTAGAGTTGCCATACTTCATCAATTATTTAAATCAGAAACCTGTATTTGTGGTGATTTGGTGCACGAAATTGGGTTGGCACAAGCTACGATCTCACAGCATTTAAAAGAACTTAAAAATCTTGGGTTAATAAAAGGTAACATTGAAGGTACAAGTGTTTGCTACTGCATAAATGAAAAAAAATGGCAGGAAATGAAACAACTCCTAACCACTTTTTTTAACCAAGAAATCAAATTATATTGTTGTTAAAACATATAGAATCATGACCTTATTAGAAATTAAACAAAAACTAAGATTCTTAGAAACTATAGGATTTGAGTTACCAAATGGAGAATTAGTACCAAAACATTTTCATGTAACAGAAGTAGGTAAAATAAATAAACTCCTTATAGATTGTGGTGGAACCATAAGAAATGAGGAGGTAATTAATTTTCAATTATGGGATGCCAATGATTACGATCATAGACTTCATCCTGAAAAACTATTGAATATCATTGAACTTTCTGAATCAAAACTTAATTTAAATGAAGACCTTCCGGTAGAAGTTGAATACCAAGGGGACACAATTGGTAAGTATAATTTAGATTTTGACGGTAAACATTTCTTGCTAAGCTCAAAACGCACCGATTGTTTGGCTAAAGACAATTGCGGTATTCCTGAAAAGGCATTAAAACCTAGGGTTAAACTTTCAGAATTACAGAACACAACAGCATGTTGTTCGCCAGATTCAGGCTGTTGCTAATATTATTAAAATCAATCCATGTTATATAAAACCATCGAAGACACCTTAAACAGTTTAGATGTCTCAACTATTTCTGCCAAACGTAAAGAAATACTGCAACCTCTTACAGAGTATATTCAGAATAAAATCAATAACAATGCAGTTGTAAACCTAAATTTTATTTGTACGCATAATTCAAGACGGAGTCATTTATCTCAGATATGGGCCCAAACCATAGCACGATACTTTGATATTACTAATGTTTTTTGTTATTCAGGTGGAACTGAAGCTACTGCGTTATTTTCTTCTGCCGCCAAGGCACTCGAATCTTCTGGATTTAAAATTGACACATTATCTAAAGAATCAAATCCTGTCTATGCCATAAAATTTTCTGAGTTTGCACATCCTGTTATTGGATTTTCAAAAACTTACGATCACAGCTTTAACCCTTCTTCTCAATTTGCAGCGATTATGACTTGCTCAAGTGCAGACAAAGGCTGTCCTTTTATTTCAGGTGCTGAAAAACGAATTCCAGTAACTTTCGAAGATCCTAAAGCATTTGACAATACACCTCAACAAGCCGAAAAATATAAAGAGCGTAGTATTCAAATTGCAACGGAATTAAAGTATGTTTTCTCTAAACTAAAAAAATAGATACCATGCCCAACATTAAAAAAAAGCTAAGCTTTTTAGATAGCTATTTAACACTATGGATTTTTATGGCTATGGCAATTGGTGTTGCCATTGGTTATTTTATTCCATCATTCTCCAAATTAATTGACTCATACAGTACTGGCACAACCAATATACCTATTGCAATTGGTCTAATATTAATGATGTATCCACCACTTGCAAAGGTTAATTACGCGTTATTACCAAAGGTATTTAAAGATGTCAGAATCTTATCAATTTCCTTATTGTTGAATTGGATCATAGGTCCCATTTTAATGTTTTTTCTTGCCATAATATTTTTAAGGGACTACCCAGAATATATGGTAGGCCTAATATTAATAGGACTTGCAAGATGTATCGCCATGGTATTAGTTTGGAATGACTTAGCAGAAGGCAGCAATGAATATGGTGCTGGTCTAGTTGCACTAAATAGCATATTTCAGGTTTTTGCCTATAGCTTTTACGCTTATATTTTTATAACTATTCTTCCACCTTATTTTGGGTTTGATGGTGCAATTGTAGATATATCAATTGCCACAATTGCAGAGAGTGTTGCCCTTTATTTAGGCATACCATTTGTACTTGGAATCTTGTCTCGTTTAATATTAGTAAAACTCAAAGGTGAAGACTGGTATACCAACAAATTTATACCAACCATCTCACCGCTAACACTTATAGCATTACTATTCACCATAATTGTTATGTTTTCTTTAAAAGGAGAACTTATTGTAGAAATACCAATGGATGTCTTGGTTATAGCCATTCCACTACTGATTTATTTCGCCTTGATGTTTATTGTTGGATTTTTCGTCAGTAAATCGATGGGTGCCAGCTACGATAAAAATGTTGCCATTTCATTCACAGCCTCGGGAAATAATTTTGAGCTTGCTATTGCTGTAGCCATTGCTGTATTTGGTTTAAATTCAGGACAAGCCTTTGCAGGTGTCATTGGACCTTTAGTAGAAGTACCAGCTCTTATTTTACTCGTAAGAGTTGCATTTTGGTTACGTAATAAATACTACCAAGCCAGTACTTGATTTACTCATGATGTTAAACTTTGTTTAACGTTTATTAATTATCGTTAAACATTCTGTAACTTTACATTGTAAATGAAAAACAATGGCAAAGAAAAAATCAGTTACAGAATCCGATATCATCATATCATACATGGAACATGTGCTAACCTACGGCGAGCAACCCAAGTCGATCTATGCGTTTGCTAAAACTAACAATTTTGAAGAGCAAAAGTTTTATGAATATTTTAATTCATTCGAGACTTTAGAGCAATGTGTGTTTAAAGTGTTTTTTGATAACGCACATGAGGTTTTAGAAAAAAGCGAAGACTACCTAACATTTGATTCCAGAAATAAATTATTAAGCTTTTATTATACCTTTTTTGAAATTCTAACGGCTAATAGAAGCTACGTTGTTAATGTTTTAGACGATTGTAAAAACCAATTAAAAACTGTTAAAGTATTGGCTAGGCTAAAGCAAAGATTTACAAGCTATATTGAGCATCTAAACATTAACATATTTGAAATAAACCACGAGAAGTTGGATAAAATCCAAAATAAAAGCATCAAAGAAACGGCTTGGTTACAATTGTTAGTTACAATGAAATTCTGGCTAGACGATACGTCTTCTGAATTTGAAAAAACTGATCTATTCATTGAGAAATCTGTAAAAGCAAGTTTTGATTTAATAGATACAACCTCTTTCAAAAGTCTTATAGATTTAGGTAAGTTTTTGTATAAAGAAAAAATGCACGCCAATTAAATGAAGACCATAGATAGCATACCGATTACAAAAATTTCAAGAGCCTCAAAACTCGTTTCAACTGGCGCAAAGGTTGGTGTTAATTATCTCAAGTATTATGGAGATAAAATCGTTAATCCTAAAGAAGATGCCAAAGAACGTCTTAATCAGAATAATGCGGATGATATATATGACAGCCTTAAAAAATTAAAAGGAAGCGCACTTAAAGTGGCTCAAATGCTAAGTATGGAAAAGAGCATATTACCTCAAGCTTATGTTGAGAGGTTTTCTTTATCACAATTTTCTGTACCTCCACTTTCGCCACCTTTGGTTATAAAAACCTTTAAAAAATATTTCGGAAAACATCCCGAAGAACTATATGATACTTTCAACGCAACTTCAGTCAATGCTGCAAGCATTGGGCAAGTCCATATTGCAGATAAGAATGGGAGAAAATTTGCTGTGAAAATCCAATATCCTGGAGTTGCGGAGAGTATCACCTCTGATTTGGCGCTGGTTAAACCTATAGCCATAAAAATGTTTAATATAAAAGGAAAGGATTCTGATAAATATTTCAAAGAGGTTAAAAATAAACTTATTGAAGAAACCAATTATCTTCTTGAGTTAAATCAGAGTAATGAAGTGGTGGAAGCTTGCAAGCATATCCCAAATCTAAAATTTCCACAATATTATGAGAGTTTATCATCAGAAAGAATCATTACAATGGATTATATGGAAGGTAAACACCTTTCAGAATTTGCAACTGATAATAATGACCAAGAATTGTCTAATAAATTAGGTCAAGCACTTTGGGATTTCTACATGTATCAAATTCATATTTTGAAGAAGGTCCATGCGGATCCACATCCGGGGAATTTCTTAATATCAGAAGAAGGTCATTTAATTGCGCTAGATTTTGGATGTATGAAAGCTATACCAGATGAGTTTTATAAACCCTATTTTGAATTAGCTCAAAAGAAATGTATTGACAACCCTAAAGCTTTTACTGAAAAAATGTACGAGCTCGAGATTTTAAGACATGACGATTCAAAACAAGAAATAGACTTCTTTACTTCCATGTTTCATGAACTATTAAGCATATTCACCCAACCTTTTCATAATGAAACTTTTGATTTTTCAGATCCTGAGTTTTTCAATAAAGTCGGTGAAATTGGACAGAAATATTCAAAAAGTACTGAACTACGCAATATGAATGGTAACAGAGGTTCAACTCACTTTATATACATCAACAGAACATTTTTCGGTTTATATAACTTAATGTTTGATCTCAAAGCTGAGAATATTAAAATCAACAATTTTATAAACCTATAAGATGGCCAAATTCAGTTTAGATGATATCAACCAAATGCACCATTTATATAGGATTAACTTAATAAATAGTTGTTCTGGGTACAAATCTGCAAACCTCATTGGTACAAAGGATAGTGCCGGTACGAGTAATGTTGCTGTATTCAGTTCCATAACACATTTAGGCTCCAATCCTGGCTTATTAGGTTTTTTTTTAAGACCTACCACTGTTATTCGTAATACCTATGATAATATCAAAACGACAGGTAAATATACGCTCAACCATATCCATGAAGGCATTTTAGAAGATGCTCATCATACATCTGCAAAGTATGATTCGTCTATATCAGAATTTGATGTAACGTCCTTAATTGAAGAATATAAGGACGATTTTATTGCACCATTTGTAAAAGGATGCCCTATTCAATTGGCTATGAGCTATGTTGAAGAGTATCCCATAAAAGCGAATAACACAATTTTACTTATTGGGCAAATTGAAAAACTTTATGTTCCTGATAACTTGCTAGAAAATGATGGTTTTATTAATTTATCAAAGGGTAAAGTAGCGACCATTAACGGACTAGATGGTTATGCAGTGCCAAAATTAAAAAAACGATTAGAATACCAACGACCAAAGCCAGAATTTGCAATAATCAATGACTAATGCGAATATTAATTACAGGTACAACAGGCTATATAGCCAAAAGACTAGCTTTACAGTTACTAGAAGATAAGCACGAACTTATTTGCTGTGTCCGTGATATTAATCGTATTCCAGATGAAATAGCTGAGCATCCTCTGTGCTCTTTTATAAAAATAGATTTTCTAAGTCCAGAACCCAACAAAGTTCCAATAAATATTGAGGTTGCCTATTACCTAATTCATTCCATGGCCACTGACGCGGATGATTTTGAATCCTTAGAACGTCGGTGTGCACAAAATTTTAAAAATCTTGTTGAGGCCACCCAATGTAAGCAAGTTATTTATCTGAGCGGTATTGTTAATGATCATTCGTTATCAAAACATCTAAAATCTAGATTACAGGTAGAAGAAACCCTTAAATCAGAGAAATATGCGCTAACAACATTCAGAGCAGGTATTATTGTTGGTAGCGGAAGTGCTTCTTTTGAAATTATACGAGACATCGTTGAAAAACTCCCGGTGATGATTACACCAAAATGGCTAAATACCAAAACACAGCCTTTAGGCATTAGAGATGTCCTAACCTATTTATCAGGTGCGCTAGAAAAAGAAGCGCTTTACAATAGCTCTTATGATATTTTCGGACCTGAAATACTGACCTATAAGGAAATGTTATTACAGTTTGCTGAAGTAAGAGGACTAAAACGATATATTTATACTTTACCAGTTTTGACACCAAAACTCTCTTCTTACTGGCTTTATTTTGTAACTTCAACATCGTTTCAATTAGCGCAAGCATTAGTAGATAGTATGAAGGTTGAAGTCATTGGTAAACCAAGTGATATCAATAATCATATTAGGATCCAACCCATGACCTATAAAAAGGCTGTAGAGTTGGCGTTTCAGCGGATTCAACAAAATTCTGTGATCTCTAGTTGGAAAGATGCCGTAAGTAGTGGAGTTTTTAAAGACCAACTATCTAAACATATAGAGCTACCACAATATGGCTGTTTTAAGGATATTCGCTCCAAGACGATTATCGATGAAGAATTTACACTGAATCAGATTTGGGGAATTGGTGGTCGAAATGGCTGGTATAGTTTCAACGGTTTATGGAAGATCAGGGGTTACGTCGATAAATTATTTGGCGGTGTAGGATTACGGCGAGGTAGAACACATGACACGTATCTAGAAGCTGGTGACCCACTTGATTTCTGGCGTGTACTTTTTGCTGATAAAAAAGATAAAAGACTTCTTTTATTTGCTGAAATGAAACTGCCAGGTGAGGCTTGGTTAGAATTTAAAATTGTAAAAGATAGGTTATATCAACGCGCTGTTTTTAGACCAAAAGGTGTTTGGGGAAGATTGTATTGGTACATGATTTCACCCTTACATGCTTTTGTATTTGAAGGGATGATTAACGCCTTAGTTAAACCAAAATGAAAGGTGTTAAAAAACAACATCTACCAGAAAAAATATGTCCTGTTTGCGAGCGACAATTTACTTGGCGCAAAAAATGGGAAAAATACTGGGAAAACGTAAAATATTGCAGTGAAAAATGCAGAAGACAGAAAAATATAGCTTAGTTTGGTTTAGAAATGACCTTAGAATAGCAGATAATGCTGTATTGGCTAAAGCCAGTAAACAAGCAGACAGGGTTATTGGATTTTATTGTTTTGATCCAAGGCATTTTGAAAAGAACAGATTTGGTTTTAAAAAGATCGAAAAATACCGTACTGGGTTTTTAATTGAATCAGTTCATAATCTTAGAGCCCAACTCGATGCACTAAATATAGACTTACTCGTCTACCATGACTTGCCAGAAAATGTGATTCCAAATATTTGTGAGGCAAATCAAATAACTGATATCTACCTTCAAAAGGAATGGACCCAAGAGGAAGTTGATACAGAAAATACTGTGAAAGCTCAAACTACAGATATCAACTGGCATCACATTTACAACCAGTTTTTATATCACCCTGAGGATATCAATTTTGATGTTTCTAAAACACCTCAAGTCTTTACAGTATTTAGAAAGAAACTAGAAAAATATATAGATATACGAAAGGAATCGCCAACAACAAAACTAAGCCAATATAACAGGATTGAAAATAATACCAGCATACCAAATTTATCAGATTTAAGTTTTGTAGACTTTAAATCCCATCCTAATTCTGCCTTTCCTTTTAAAGGTGGCGAAACAGAAGCTATAAATCGACTTAACGATTACTTCTTTAATACTAAGAAACTAGGATTTTATAAGAAAACTAGAAATGGTTTAGCTGGTGTTGATTATAGTTCTAAGTTTTCACCTTGGCTGGCCAATGGTTGTATTTCTGCCCGAACCATCTATTGGAAGATTAAACAGTTTGAAAAAGAACATTTTAAAAACCAATCGACCTACTGGCTCATTTTTGAGTTGATTTGGCGCGACTATTTTAAATATGTGTCGCTAAAATATGGTAACCAAATCTTTAAATTAGAAGGCATACTTCAAAAAGATTATGAATGGTCTAAAAATCAAAACCAATTACAAAAATGGATAAATGGTGAAACACAATCTGACTTTGTAAATGCCAATATGATTGAATTAAAGGAAACGGGTTGGATGAGTAATAGGGGACGACAAAATGTAGCCTCTTATTTCGCTAAAGAACTAGAATTAGATTGGCGTATAGGTGCTTCTTATTTTGAGTCTTTGCTCTTAGATTATGACGTACATAGCAATTATGGTAATTGGATGTATGTCGCAGGTGTGGGTAATGATCCGAGGGACAGAAAGTTTAATGTACAACTGCAAGCAGAGCGCTATGATGCTAGCGGGAAATTTAGACGAATTTGGTTACAACCTAGTTTGTTTTTATAAAAAAACCAAATCATCCAAATGACTAAAAGACTAAATGATGTGTAAATAATTAAAAATAACTAAAAATGGTTTTACTAAATAAAATATATCCAGTTTTTCTATCAGAGAATACCAAAAAGCGAATTGAGAAAGTTATTCTATATGTAGCTTTGTTGGGCTTCTTTATCCATTTGGCTCTTATCTTTCTGTCAAAATTCAATATTGTTAATTTTCATTTAGAATCAGAATTATTTAAAAATCCTATTTCAGCCATCTACACACCATTTTCATTTATTTTAATTTATGAGGTATATCTCTTAATCTATTATTTACCAAAATCCTTTACCACATACATCACTAAACAATATGAGATTATCACGCTAATAATCATACGAAAGTTATTTAAAGATTTATCAGGACTTCAACTGACGTCAAATTGGTTTGAGATAAAAGATGATTTGCAGTTTACATATGATATCTTGGCGTCCATTGTTCTATTTTATTTAATATTTCAATTTCAAAAACAGGGAAAAATCAAAAACAACCAACCCAAGATTGATGTGCCAAAAATTGAAAGATTTATAAATCGAAAAAAAATATTAGCAGTTTTTTTGGTTCCAACATTTTTCATAATGGCATTGATTACATTCTCAAGTTGGTTAGCTAGTATTTCATTTACGACAGAAGGTTTAACAAGTTTTGAAACAATTAATAATTTATTTTTTGACGAGTTCTTTACCGTTTTAATTTTAGTGGATGTTGTTTTATTGCTGATCTCTTTCTTTTACACAGACAAGTTCCACAAAATAATAAGAAACTCAGGTTTTATAGTTTCTACTATTTTAATTCGGTTATCCTTTGGAGTGAGTGGTTTGGTAAGTACTGTTTTAATAATATCTGCTGTATTGTTTGGATTGGCAATTATTCTAATTCATAACAAGTTTGAAACCAACAATTCATCTAGCACTAAACCTACAATAAAATTCAAGAGACTATGACAGCAGATGCAGTACTCCTATTCCCACATCAGCTATTTAAGGATACACCAATTCTAAACCTAAAGTGTGATGTTTATTTGGTTGAAGAGTTTTTGTTTTTTTCGCATTACAAATTCCACAAGCAAAAAATTGCATTTCACAGAGCATCAATGAAAGCTTATGCAGACTTTTTAAAAGACAAGGGGCTTTCAGTAAATTATATTGAGGCTACGTCAGAGACATCTGATGTCAGAGAATTAATTCCTGAGTTAATTCATAAAGGTCTTGAAACGCTTCATATAATTGACCCATCTGATAACTGGTTAGAGAAACATATAAAATCTGCTTCTGAATCAATAGTTATAGAATGGTATGAGAATCCGCTGTTTATAAACACCAAGGAGGAACTACGTTTTTTTTTTAAACCTTCAAAAAAGAAATTTTTTCAAACCTCGTTTTACAAGCAACAGCGTAAAAATCTAGACATACTAATGGTTAATGACGAACCAGAAGGCGGAAAACTAACCTATGACTCTGAAAACCGCAAGAAATATCCTAAGAATAAAACACCTCCAAGTATTCAGTTTCCTGATATGTCAAAATATCACAAAGAAGCAATTTCTTACATAAAGGAAAACTTTGATGACCACTATGGTGAATTGAATGATTTTATCAATTATCCCATTGATTTTGAATCTACCGAACAATGGTTACAACAATTTTTTGAGTATCGATTTCACGAGTTTGGCGCTTATGAAGATGCTATTGTTAAAGAAGAACATTTTTTAAATCATAGCTTGCTTTCGCCATTAATCAATGTAGGTCTTATGCATCCAATGGATGTCATACATAAAGCAATTGACTATGCCAGGACCAATGATGTGCCTATAAATTCAACAGAAGGCTTTGTGCGCCAGATTTTAGGTTGGCGTGAATTTATTCGTGGCGTTTACCAAGTAAAAGGTACTGAAGAACGTACTAAAAACTTTTGGAAGTTCCATAGAAAAATTCCCAAGTCCTTTTATGATGGTACAACTGGCATACAACCTATTGACGATGTTATAAAGAAAGTAAACAAAACCGCTTATGCACATCACATAGAACGCCTTATGATACTCGGCAATTTTATGGTGTTGTGCGAGTTCCATCCAAATGAAGTGTACAAATGGTTTATGGAACTATTTATTGATGCTTACGATTGGGTTATGGTTCCAAATGTTTACGGTATGAGCTTGTATGCCGATGGTGGATTAATGTCTACAAAACCATATATCAGTAGTAGTAATTATATCATGAAAATGAGTAACTATACTAAAGGTGCTTGGCAAGCAACTTGGGATGGGCTCTTTTGGACTTTTATGGATAAACATCGTGAATTCTTTTTAAGCAATCCTAGGTTAGGGATGTTAATCAGAACATTCGATAAAATGAAACAAGAAACTAAGGAAAAGCACTTTAAAAATGCTGAATCTTTCTTATCACAATTGTAAATGGCAAGCAAAAAACGGATAAATGTAGTTTGGTTAAAGCGTGATTTGAGACTTCAAGATAACGAAGCCATTTCCAATGCCTTAAAAAGTGGCAAACCTACTCTTCTACTCTATGTCTTTGAGCATATTCTATTAAATGATGGGCATTACAGTGAACGACACTTTAACTTTATAAAGGAATCAATTAGAGATATCAATGAACAACTTAAGCTATATAATACCAAGGTTTTAGTAGTTATAAATGATATACAGAGCACTTTCAATATCATACAAGAATTCTATAAAATTGATACTATATATTCTCATGTTGAAACCGGGTTACTCATAACCTATAACAGAGATAAAGAAATTACACGTTACTGCAGAAATAACCTTATAGAGTGGATTGAATCTAAAAATAATGGTGTTGAACGAGGTTTGGTAAATCGCGATAATTGGTTTGAAAACTGGGAAAGCTACATGTATCAACCACAAGAGGTATTTCAACCAAAGGAGAGTCAATTGTTATTTATTGATAAGATTCTAGAATTAGAAAGTGTATTAAAAGAGACTGATTTAAGTACACCTAAAGATACACCATTTCAAAAAGGCGGAAGTACAATAGCCTGGAAATATGCTAATTCTTTCTTTGAGGACAGGCATGAAGATTACATGTTCAATATTTCTAAACCTGAAGCATCAAGAAGTAGTTGTAGTAGATTATCACCTTACATTGCATGGGGAAATGTTTCTATTCGTCAAATATTTCAAAAAGGTCAAGAACTAAAAAATAAGACTTCAGATAAACGCCATATTGGTGCCTTTTTATCACGATTACGCTGGCAAGCACATTTTATTCAGAAGTTTGAAATGGAACACACCATGGAAAATGCCAGTGTAAACAAAGGCTATCATAAACTTAAGAAAAGTATATCAGAAGACTACCAAAAGGCTTGGCGTGAAGGGCAAACTGGTTTTCCACTAGTAGATGCAAGTATGCGCTGTCTAGTAGAAACGGGTTATATTAATTTTAGGATGCGTGCTATGCTGGTGTCATTCTTTACGCATATATTATGGCAACCTTGGCAAGATGCTACGGAACATTTATCACAGCAATTTTTAGATTTCGAGCCAGGGATTCACTTTCCGCAACTGCAAATGCAAGCAGGTGAAACTGGTATAAATAATCTCAGAATTTATAATCCAACCGTTAATAGCCTGAAACACGATCCAGATGCTCTTTTCATCAAAAAATGGGTCCCTGAACTTACCCATTTAGATATACCTTTTATACATGAGCCTTATCTTATGACAGAGTTAGAACAAGGCTTATATTATTTTAAATTGGGCAAAGATTATCCAGATCCTATTGTCGATATTAAGGAAAATCGAAAGCGTGCCAGTGAAATTCTCTGGAATATGAAAGAAGATCCGGAAGTAGTGAAAGAAAGTTTTCGCATTTTAAAACGACATACTCTACAAGACAGAAATCGAATGCTTCGTAATGAGTAATTTCAAAAAAAAGCAGTCATATTCCTACAATCATAATTCTCTGTTAATTTTTGTTTAACTATTTATTAAAAAAGTTAAACATTTGTATATTTACGTAGATATGCTACTGAATACGACACATTATAACTTTGACCATAAACAGATTATCGCTGATTTAGTAGGAGGTTCCTTTAGTTTGGTACAGAAATTGAAAATGAAAGGTATAGGCTCAAAACGTATGATTATTGATGAAGTTAGCCCTAATATGCAGACTATGATGAATAGGGTTTCTGATATTAATTATGCAAATATAGAGCTCAGACCAAAAGGTATTTTAGTTATGATTAACCAAGGTTTAAAAAACTTTACATGGATTATACCATACTATCAGTTAGTTATTTATAAGGTAAATGGTTCTAGTTTGCATGCTCAGGGTCGTTTTATCCATTTTAGAAATAGCAAAACTTTCAAGGAGAATAAAAAATTCTTTGATAAGCTGTTAGATGAGAAAGTAAAGTATGATATGCAATATGCGATGCCTGAATTTATATGAATTTAGAACTAAAGGATATTGATCGCATAATTGAAATGGCTTGGGAAGACAGAACACCTTTTGAAGCAATTACATTTCAGTTTGGTTTAAAAGAGCAAGAAGTCATTGAGCTGATGCGCAAAGAAATGAAACCTAGCAGTTTCAGAATGTGGAGAGAACGAGTTCAAGGAAGAGCAACCAAACACAGTAAAAAAAGAACGTTTGACAAAGGCAGATTTAAATGTTCGCGTCAAAGAACAATAACAAATAACTCTATTTCAAAACGTTAACACGTGCTTTGATTTAAGCTTGGAGTACTTAAAGACAGCACATAAAAAAGATGCTATGAACACAGAAGCAATTTCCAAAACAAATGGTCACAAACTAAATGGATTTACCCATGAAGATATTGGAGACGACCATTTATTCACAAGTTTAGAGACACCAATGAAAGCTAATGCTTTCGATATGTCTAACCACGAGAAGAAAAATCGAATTTCCATATTATTTTCAGAAATAATGGACGTTTTAGGTTTAGATTTAACGGACGATTCATTAAAAGGCACACCAGACCGTGTAGCAAAAATGTATGTTGAAGAAATATTTTCAGGTTTAGATCCTGAGAATAAGCCTAAGGTAGCTTTGTTTGACAACAAATACCAGTACAATCAAATGCTAGTTGAAAAAAACATAACGTTTTATTCAAATTGTGAGCATCATTTTGTACCAATAATTGGAAAGGCACATATAGCATACAAGTCTTCAGGTAAGGTTATTGGATTGTCCAAATTAAATCGTATAGTACAGTACTATGCAAAACGTCCGCAAGTTCAAGAGCGATTAACTAATCAAATTGCCAATGAACTAAAAACAGTTTTAGAAACAAAAGATGTGGCGGTTATAATTGACGCCAAACATCTTTGTGTTTCATCAAGAGGTGTTAAAGATGATACCTCTGCGACAGTAACGACCTATTATGGTGGAGAGTTTAATACACCAGAGAAAATTTCAGAATTACAAAATTACATAAACAATTAGCTATGGATATTTTAGAAAGAGCAACAGAATTTGAAAACAGAAAGTTTTCTTTTAAGACAACAAGTGATAGAATTTTAGCAGCTAGAGAAGCCAAAGAAATCATCCTAGGTGTTAATGAAGTATACAAGCAGAAAAAAGACGCAAAACTTATGGAATTAATGAAGCGTTTAACTGTAATAAAACAAAAAATAGAAAAACGACTAAAAGGTCGTCCCCTAACCGCAGCGTAAGCAATGAGCAGATTAATAGTGATTGGAGGAAGCAAAGGTATAGGCAATGCAATTGTCTCGTCTTTGCTTTCTTCTTATGATGAAGTAGTAAACATCAGTAGAACCGAACCGATACAAACGGCAGGTAATTTAACGCATTACAATTGCGATATATTAAATGACGAATTACCAGAAATAGATTCTGCTGACGGCCTAGTGTATTGTCCTGGAAGTATCAACCTTAAACCCATAAACCGTTTAAGTATTGATGATTTTAAAAATGATTTTGACATAAACGTTCTGGGAGCAGTAAAGGCAATTCAAAAGTATTTGCCAGCACTTAAAAACGGAAACAAACCGTCAGTAGTATTATTTAGTACTGTGGCAGCTAAATTAGGAATGCCATTTCATGCTAGTGTAGCAGCTTCGAAATCAGCAGTAGAAGGACTTACCAAATCACTTGGAGCCGAATTAGCACCTACAATACGGGTTAATGCAATAGCGCCAACGGTAACTGATACAGATTTGGCTTCTAAGCTATTGCGTAATGAACGAATGATAGAAAACATGAATGAGCGTCATCCGCTTAAAAAATATTTACAACCACAAGAAGTGGCTGATATGGCTGCATTTTTATTATCTGATAAGGCCGCGTCTTTATCAGGACAAATTTTTGAAATGGATTGCGGAATAGTAAGTTTTAAACTTTAAAAAAATGAACCCATTAAAAGCCTTTGTTAGCACACTAACAGGAACTGAAAGTGATGTTGTTGAAAATGCAACAAAATCGATCTATGATATTGAAATAAACAGTTTAATCGGTAATCCTATAAATCTATCAGAGTTTAAAGGAAAGAAATTATTATTTGTAAATGTTGCTTCTAAATGCGGATTTACCCCACAATATAAAGAACTTCAAGAGTTAAGCGATTACTACAAAAATCAATTGGTAGTTATTGGTGTGCCTTGCAACCAGTTTGGGAGGCAAGAACCCGGCAATTCAGACCAAATTCAGGAGTTTTGCCAAGTCAATTATGGTGTTTCGTTCTTAATTACAGAAAAGATTGACGTAAAAGGTCCTAACCAGCACCGACTCTATGCTTGGCTAACAAAAAAGTATATAAATGGTAGACAAAACTCTTCAGTGAAATGGAATTTCCAGAAATATCTAGTTGACGAAAACGGTGAGTTTCTAGATTACTTTTATTCTATTACCAAACCGTTTAATGATAGAATCCTAAAATATTTAAAATAAACTATTATGTTCGGTTTATTCAAGAAAACGACAAAATTGGAGAAATTGCAAAAGCAATATGAGAAATTAATGGCAGATTGGCACAAACTATCTACGACTAACCGTACGGAAAGTGATAAAAAATATGCCGAGGCACAGAAAATACTGGACCAGATAGAAGTTTTGAAACCAGAATAGGTTTGAAGCAAATCCATTATATCATATTATTTTTAATTCTCAATTTTGTTGGACTAGCACTCGGCAATTTCTTTATGGGAGATGGCCCCAATGGTATATGGTATAACAGCCTTAATAAAGCATCTTGGACACCACCAGGTTGGGTTTTTGGTGTTGTTTGGACACTAATAATGATATGTTTTTCCATTTACCTGTCATTTTTATTTTCTCTAAGAAAATCCAAATACGTTACAACCATATACGGCATCGCTTTATTACTTAATATAAGTTGGAATTATTTGTTCTTTAACCAGCATTTTACAAGTATTGCGCTATATAATCTCATTGCATTAGCTTTGGTTATCATATACTTATTTATAAGTTTTGGTGATGATGAATTAAGCAAAATGAGATATCTGCTAGTGCCATATATATTATGGCTGTGTATTGCAATATCTCTAAACGGCTATGTTGTTTTGAATAACTAGAAATGAAAATATTTACCCTACATAAAAAACAAAAATTACCTATTTCATTAGATGAAGCATGGGCTTTTTTGTGTAATCCTGCAAATCTTTCAAAGTTGACACCTCAAGAAATGAATATGAAAATTATTTCTGGTGCTGATAGACCAATGTATGCTGGTCAAGTAATACAATATAGTGTAAGACCAATACCAGGATTTAAAACTCAATGGGTGAGCGAAATCACTCAATACAAGGACAAAACGTATTTTATTGATCTCCAATTGTATGGCCCTTATGCCTTTTGGCACCACAAACATTTTGTACATAAAATAGAAGGTGGTGTAGAAATGGAAGATATTATTGACTATAAAGTTCCTTTTGGAATACTTGGCAGGCTTTTGCATCCGGTTTTGGTGAAACCAAAACTTGAAGGTATTTTTAACTACAGAAAAGAACAACTCGAACAACTTTTCGGAACCTATTAACAATGCAAACACCTTTAAGTATATTTTGGTTTAGACGAGATCTTAGATTAGACGATAATATTGGTTTATATAATGCCTTAAAAAGTGGGCAAAATGTTTTACCAATTTTTATTTTCGATTCTGAAATTTTAGAAAAATTACCGAGAGATGATGCTCGTGTCACTTTTATACATGATACACTTCAAAGCATAAGAGAAAAACTTCAGAGTGATTTTGGGAGTAGTATTGCGATCTTTCATGGTAAACCAATTGATATTTATAAAAATCTGATTAAAGAATATAACATAACAGAAGTATTCACCAATCACGATTATGAACCCTACGCAACGGAAAGAGATACTCAATTAAAAACACTTTTAGAATCAGAAAATATTGCCTTCAATACGTTTAAAGACCAAGTCATATTTGAAAAGGACGAGGTCGTTAAAAAAGACGGAAATCCTTATGTAGTCTACACACCTTACATGAGAACCTGGAAGGAAAAATTTAAAACTATCAACTTTAAATTTTGTCCGTCTAAGAAAGAACTAAACAATTGTGTAAAAAACATCAACCTTCCGAATTTAAGTTTAGAAGATATAGGATTTACAAGATCCAATCAACCTATTAAACCTTATGAGGTTACTCCAAGGTTAATCCAAGAATATGAAGCTACTAGAAACTTTCCGGCTAAAGATGCAACATCACGTTTAGGACCTCATCTAAGATTCGGTACTGTGAGTATCAGAAAAATGGTTGACAAAGCCATACAAGAAAAGAACGAAATATTTTGGCAAGAGCTTATCTGGCGCGAATTTTTTATGCAAATTCTATGGCATTTTCCTCATACAAAAGATCAGTCTTTTAAACCTAAATACGATAGGATTGAATGGCGAAATAATGAAGATGAATTCAAATTATGGTGCCAAGGTAAAACAGGCTATCCATTGGTTGATGCAGGTATGCGACAATTGAATGAAACTGGATTTATGCACAATCGCGTTCGTATGCTGGTTGGTAGTTTTTTGTGTAAACACCTGCTTATTGATTGGCGTTGGGGCGAAGCTTATTTTGCAGAGAAGTTACACGATTATGAAATGGCAAGCAATGTTGGTAATTGGCAGTGGGTAGCTGGTTCTGGTGTAGATGCAGCGCCTTATTTTAGAATATTTAATCCTACGTCACAAATTCAAAAATTCGATAAGAATTTAGAATACATAAAAAAATGGGTGCCAGAATTTCAGGAACTCATATATTCAGAAAAAATGGTAGAGCATAAAATGGCAAGAGAACGCTGCTTAACTACTTATAAAGCCGCATTGAATTAACATAAAAACTGTATTAATCTAAATAAATTAACTTTTTTTTGAATTTTTAGACAATAAATAAAAAATAGATGCGTTATGCTATTCAAGACGTTAACGTCTTGAACTGAAAATAACCATTTCAAAAACAATTTAAAAGCTCTGATGTGCCTCAGAGCTTTTGCTTTATACAAAAAAAGCTCCAAGTCATCTTGAAGCTTTTAATTTCATGTATTTCTGATTAATATCAATTACCTGGTAGACGTTCTATTTTAGCTCCAATAGCTCTTAAGCGTTGGTCTATATTTTCGTAACCACGATCAATTTGTTCTATATTATGAATTACAGATGTTCCTTTTGCTGAAAGTGCTGCGATAAGCAAAGAAATACCAGCCCTAATATCTGGCGAGGTCATTGTTGTTGCTTTTAGGGTAGATTTAAAATCGTGCCCTATAACTGTAGCTCTATGTGGATCACAAAGAATAATCTTTGAACCCATATCTATCAATTTATCTACGAAGAACAAACGACTCTCAAACATTTTTTGATGTACCAACACCTCTCCTCTGGCCTGTGTTGCTATTACCAAAACGATACTTAATAGATCTGGTGTAAACCCTGGCCAAGGCGCATCTGCAATGGTTAATATAGAGCCATCAATATAATTCTGTATTTGATAACCATCCTTGTGTGCAGGAATATGAATATCGTCCCCTTGCTGTTCTACCGTAATACCAAGTTTTCTAAACACATTAGGTATCTGCCCTAAATCATCCCAACTTACATTTTTTATAGTAAGCTCGCTTTTTGTCATTGCTGCTAAACCAATCCAGCTACCAATTTCAATCATGTCTGGTAGCATGGTATGCTCAGTACCTCCCAAATTATCAACACCATCAATAACTAGCATATTAGATCCTATGCCAGAAATCTTAGCACCCATTCGGTTGAGCATTCTACACAGTTGTTGCAAGTAAGGTTCACAAGCTGCGTTGTAGATGGTAGTTTTACCTTCAGCTAATACTGCAGCCATTACTATATTGGCTGTTCCTGTTACAGAAGCTTCATCCAAAAGCATAAAGGTACCTTTTAAACGTTCTGCTTCTACACCATAAAAATGATCTTCGCGATTATATCTAAACTTAGCACCAAGATTAATAAAGCCTTCAAAATGCGTATCAAGACGTCTACGTCCAATTTTATCTCCACCTGGTTTAGGAATATATCCTTTACCAAACCGCGCTAATAATGGTCCAACAATCATAATTGAACCTCTTAGACCTCTACCTTCAACTTTAAACTCGTCTGACTCTAGATATTCTAAATTTATATGCTCTGCCTTGAACTTATAGGTATTGGCATCTAATTTATTAACGGCAACACCCAAATTACCAAGAAGTGTAATTAGCTTATTGACATCAACAATATCCGGAATGTTCTTAATTGTTACTTCTTCTGGTGTTAGGAGCACAGCACAAAGAATCTGCAATGCTTCATTTTTAGCACCTTGTGGCTTAATAGAACCCTTGAGTTGGTGGCCACCTTCTATTTTAAATGTACTCATACGTTTTAGTAACGTTTTCTATTGCTAGAATATTTCTTTTTGGATTTTTTACCACCTTTGTTGCTATACTTGGTTTTTGTGCGCAATAAGCTTGAAGAATCGCTCAAATCCTCTTCACTATTTCTAAGATCAATCTCACCGTTAGACAATTCAAATAAATGCTCGAAAATCACTGTATCTTCAACACTATCTTTGTTCCAATTGAGATAGCACTTCTTCATGTGATTTGCAATGGTATAAACCAAAGCTTCTTTCATTTCACCAGTTTCCCATGTAAGTGCAACATCAATCATAGTTTTAATATTGTTTCCGTAAAAACGATACTTAGGATGATTTTGAGGATAGTTTAAAGGGTCTGGTCTAGAGGTTAATTCCTCTTTAGATGGCATATCGTAAGGAGAATCAGCATCTAATTCAAAGTCGGCCATAATAAAAAGCTGATCCCATAATTTATGTTGAAAATCTGGCACATCTCTTAAATGTGGCTGTAGATTTCCCATAACAGAAATAATGGCTTTTGCTAATTTGTTTCGCTCTTCTTTGGTTTCACGCGTTTTGGCATGATTGATCATCTTCTGCAAATGACGTCCATATTCTGGTATTATCAAATGCTCGCGTTCTGTGTTGTATTCTAAATCGTCTATCAAAATTATTAAAATGTGTAGTAAACAAAATTAAAAACCCGCAGTCTTTAGGTTTTCTTGCAAAGTACAAAAAATAATGAAGCCTAAAAGAAATTTAAAGGGAAATTACTCCTTCAATTTTTTCTGCTACTTCTCGGTATTTAGCTATTACTGTATCTGGGTTTTTCATGCGTACGTTAATTGATATACTAGTATACTTACCATTTTTTGAAGCTCTGGTATTTATAACCGCTCCTAAATGATTAAAAAGCCCCTTAAGATTATCTATCTTTTCTGTTTCAGAAATAACAATAAACTTATATAAATAGGTCGTTGGCCACAAGGCTGTGTCTTGCAGTTGTATTTTTAGTTTGCTGTAAAACTCTTCCGATTTTTTAGCGTCGCTCATATCAATATTTTTCAGTTACAAAGATAAGCTTATCCATGCATTTTTCTGTCTAATTTTTTATCACGAATTTTACTGCAAAAATATTGTCAATTTGAATCCAAAGAAAATTGTAATTACTGGTGGTCCTGGGACAGGTAAATCCTCCATAATAAATCATCTAAAGTCCAAAGGTTTTCTTTGTTACGAAGAAATTTCTCGACAGGTTACCTTACAAGCCAGAAAAGACGGTATAGAGCAACTTTTTTTAACGAAGCCACTACTGTTTAGTAAAAAGCTTTTAGAAGGCAGGAAACAACAGTATTTAAACGCCACTCAAGAATCTGAGAATGTGGTTTTCTTAGACAGAGGGTTACCTGACGTTTTGGCGTATATGGATTTTATTGGTGATGATTACCCAAACCAATTCATCGAGACCTGTGCAACACACCAATACGAATATGTTTTTGTATTGGCACCGTGGCAAGAAATATTTACGAGCGACAGTGAACGCTATGAAAATTTTGAGCAAGCGATTGAAATTCACCATAACTTATTAAAAACTTATATGCGATTTGGGTATCAACTTATTGATGTACCCTTCGAAACCATAGAAAAACGTTCAGATTTTGTTCTAGAGGTCTTAAATTTGCAATAATGCATCCAATTGAAGTTTTAGAGCGCTACTGGAATTATACCTCCTTTAGACCATTGCAAGAAGACATTATTAATTCTGTTCTTGAAAATGAAGATACCTTTACCCTATTGCCAACAGGTGGTGGTAAATCCATTTGCTTTCAAGTACCAGCGCTTATTAAAGAGGGTATTTGTATTGTGGTATCGCCCTTAATTGCCTTAATGAAAGATCAGGTGACATCACTAAAACGCAAAGGTATAAAAGCCATAGCCTTAACTTCAGGTATTTCTTATAGTGAGTTAGATACACTTTTAGACAACTGCATTTATGGTAATTATAAATTCTTGTACCTATCACCAGAGCGCTTACAACAGCCATTAATACAAGAGCGTATCGCCCAAATGAAAGTTAATCTTATTGCAGTTGATGAGGCGCATTGTATTAGCCAATGGGGACATGATTTTAGACCAGCATATAGCAACATTAGACAATTAAGGGACATACATCCTCATGTGAATTGTATAGCGCTAACGGCTACGGCTAAGCATAATATTGTAGATGATATTATTGACAACTTAGATTTTGTGGATCCAAAGATTTTTAAGGCTTCATTTAGTAGACCTAATATTGGTTATCATGTCATTCATACCGACGATAAACTCTATAAGCTAGAACATTTATTGACCAAACATTCTGGTTCCTCAATTATTTATGTGAGAAATCGTCGTGCTACAAAAGATATCCATAATTATCTGGGTACCAGAGGATTTTCTACAACCTTTTACCATGGTGGCATCACCAATAAAGAAAAACAAGACCGTTTGCAGCAATGGACCGATGGTAATAAAGAAATAATCATTGCCACAACTGCTTTTGGAATGGGGATCGATAAAGCTAATGTGAAAACAGTAATACATTTCAATTTACCAGAAAGTTTAGAAAGTTATTATCAAGAGGCAGGTCGCGCAGGTCGCGATGGAAATGATGCTTATTCATTTATTCTAAAACAGCATATAGACGAAGATCATCTTAAAAGTCAATTTTTGAGCACCTTGCCTTCGATTGACTATATAAAATTAGTCTATAACAAGCTCTGCAACTATTTTCAAGTGTCTTATGGTGAAGGTGAAAACAGTCAGCATCAGCTTGATTTTAAATCCTTTTGCAATACCTATAAGCTCAACGCAAGTATGACCTACAATGTGTTGTTGGCATTAGATAGGAATGGAATTATAGCCTTAACGCAACACTTTAATTTTAGAACCAAGATTCAGTTTATAGTCTCAAATGACCTTTTGTTTAAATACCTAGAGAAACATTTGGATCTCAATACCTTGGTTAAGGCACTTTTAAGAACCTATGGTGGTATTTTTGATTATGATACCAAAGTAAATCTCAACTTGGTAATCAGCAAATCCAATCTCTCAGAAAACAAGGTTATAGAACAACTAAAACTATTAGAAAAAGACAATATCATTAAGCTTCAAATTGCCAATACGGATTCTGAAATAATATTTTTACAACCACGTGAAGATGAAATTACTATTAATCCTATTGCTAAAACCATAGAGCATCAACATCAACTGAAACATCAGCAGATCGAGGCTGTAATAGCGTATATTAATAATGACTCACAATGCAAAAGCAAAAAGTTATTAGGGTATTTTGGTGAAACTGTTTCAGAAGATTGTGGTAAATGCTCGGTGTGTTTGGCGAGTCAATCTGTACCCAATGCATCTGAAACCAAAACCCTTTCAGCACGAATATTGAAAGCCTTAGAGCAAGAAGATTTAAATTCGCGCCAATTATTAAATCAATTGAAATGTACGGAAATGCTACTTGTAAAAAGCCTTTCGGAATTAGTGGAAATCAATAAAATAGAAATAACAGCAACAAATACCTACAAAAAATTATGACTACTAAGCGAGATATGAGAATTGTATTTATGGGCACACCAGATTTTGCCGTGGCAACACTAAAATCGCTCTTAGACCATAATTATAATATTGTTGGTATTATCACAGCTCCAGACAAACCTGCGGGTCGTGGTAGAAAATTAAGAGCCTCGGCAGTAAAGCAGTTTGCCTTAGAGCATAATTTAAACATATTACAGCCAATAAATCTTAAGGCTGAATCCTTTATTGAAGAGCTTGAGAGCTTAAAGGCCAACCTTCAAATTATAGTAGCGTTTAGAATGTTGCCAAAAGTGGTTTGGCAAATGCCACAATACGGTACTTTTAATCTTCACGCATCCTTACTACCTCAATACAGAGGTGCTGCGCCTATTCATTGGGCTATCATTAATGGTGAAACCGAAACTGGTGTAACCACCTTTTTTATTGATGAGAAAATTGACACTGGTGCAATTATTATGTCCCAAAGCACATCTATAGGACATGACACAACTGTTGGTGAACTTCATGATGACTTAATGGTACTTGGTAGTGAATTAGTTATTAAAACCGTAGAACAGATTGAAGCGGATAATGTTTCAACGACCGTACAACCAAAATCAGGCGATTTAAAAACAGCCTATAAACTCAATCGTGATAATTGTAAAATTGATTGGACAGAACGTTTAGATACCATTTATAATAAAATAAGAGGGTTAAATCCATTTCCTGCCGCATGGTGCTTTTTAGACAATGATGAAGACGAACCGTTAACGGTAAAGTTATTTGCTGTTGAAAAGAAAGCAGAATATCATAATCTTAAAGCAGGCCATCTCCTTATTAATAAGGATCATTTAGAAGTGGCATGCAAAGACGGTTATGTAATTATTAAGGAAATACAGCTTCCTGGAAAGCGAAAAATGGACGTAAAATCACTTTTAAACGGATTTAAGTTTACTGAAACCGCAAAACTTCTCTAAGCCCTTATTATCATTGACCTTGGGAAAATCAGACAAAATGCATCGCTTTATTAACAAAAGACTCAACTTATTAACAAAATCGCTGCTTTCCCTTGCTATTACTTGCGTAGCTTAATTTTACTTATAAATTTGTGTAAGGATTTTTAACAACTATTATTAAAAACCGAATTTTTAACAATTTAAATTTAAAATTTTATGAACAAAACAGATTTAATCAATGGTATGGCAGAAAATGCTGGTATCACTAAGGCTGCTGCTAAGAAGGCATTAGACTCGTTATTAATTGATATCGAAGGATCTTTACAAAAAGGTAACAGAGTTTCTTTAGTTGGTTTTGGTTCTTGGTCAGTATCTAGAAGAGCTGCGAGAGACGGAAGAAACCCACAGACTGGTAAAACAATCAAAATAAAAGCTAAAAATGTAGTGAAATTTAAGGCAGGATCTGACTTAAATAGCGCTGTAAACTAAGATATTTTTATTTTACATAAAAAACCCGCTCAATGAGCGGGTTTTTTTTGCCTTAAGTTTAAAAGAGCTGAAGTTGTGTATTTCAAAAAAATAACCTAGATTTAATTAACCTTTGTACGCTTACAATCAAAATTATGAAACCTGAAAAAGGCAATTTACTTATTGCAGAGCCATCCATAATCGGAGATATTTCATTTAACCGTGCCGTAATTCTATTAGCAGATCACAACGCACTTGGTTCAGTAGGTTTTATCTTAAATAAACCTTTAGAATATAACCTTAAGGATTTAATTGAAGGCACAGAATCTGACTTTACCATTTATAATGGCGGACCTGTAGAACAAGACAATCTTTATTTTATTCATAAATCACCCGGTCTTATACCTAATAGTGTTGAAATCTCAAATGGTATTTTTTGGGGAGGTGATTTTAGTGTGGTTTTAGACCTTATTAATTCTGATAAAATCTCTAAGGATGATATTAGGTTTTTTCTTGGCTATTCGGGTTGGGCAGAAGAGCAACTAGATAATGAGCTAGAGTCTAATGCTTGGCTGGTTTTGGAGAACGTGTACGATAACCAGATTATCTCTAAAAGTTGTACAACCTTCTGGCGTGAAAAAATGTTAGAATTAGGTGGCGATTATAGCATTTGGTCTAATGCACCAGAAAATCCGAGTTATAATTAAAGCAACCTTATCTTTGCATTAATCTTTGTTATAACCGACTTGGCGAATTCAGTGCCATAGTCCTTCTTGCGATATTTCGAAATAGGCTGAATACCAACTATTACATTGGTAATAAACAGTTCATCTGCTTTTTGAAGTTCAAAGGGCGATATAGACGCTTCCTCAATGATAAGGTTCACATCTTTACGCAATACCTCCAAAACCTGCTGGCGCATAATACCTTTTAAACAACCATCTTCCAATGGTGGGGTTTTTACACAGTCGCCTTTTACCAAAAATAGATTACCGTTTAATGCTTCAATAACACTTTTATCAGTATTGAGCACCAAACAATTGTTCAGGTCATTTTCTTTAGCATAAATGCTACCAATAACCTGTATGGCTTTATTATTGGATTTTAAACCAGATAATAAACCAGGTGCCATATAGAAATCTTTGTATAGATCTACTTCATAAAACGCGTCATCAATAGTATAGAACGGATTGGGATGTGGCTCTGCAACAATATTGTAATTAATGCTCGCATCTTCACCAGGTAAATACTTACCGCCTTCACCTCTATCTACATTAAGGCGCACACGCGCAACACTATTACTTAAGTCGTTAGCTTCAATAGTTTTAAGGATTTCTTCTTCTAGAAATTCCATGGTAAAATTCATAGGAATATCCATTCGCATAATACGCATGGATGCCATGAGTCTAAAGTAATGATCTTCCCAAAAGAAGATTTTACTGTTTACCACTTTAAGCGTTTCAAAAAGTGCATCACCGTACTTGTAGCCTCTATTCTCAGAAGTTAATTTAGAGTTCGTTGCCTCTACAAGATTACCGTTAAAATTTACCATAAAAAAATGTCCCGATTTATGTTGTAAAAAATCGAGACAAAGATATAATAGAATAGTTAGTTACGTGTTAAGCAGAACCTAAAACTTGTTTCAGGCTAGAGATTTGATTTTCCCATAGCATTTTAGCTTCCTCTACCTCATCATCTTCAGCAAAATCCGTTACCATAAGAGACACGTCTTTTGTGATCTCATCTACCTGTATGCGCAATTCAAAGTAATAGCTTGCACCATCCTCATCATCCTCTAGCCAACGGAACTTAATACGCTCACTACTTTTTTTGCTTAGTAATTTTGCTTGCTCTTCAGAACCGTCCCAAATAAAGGTGAATAATTCACCACGTGAATTTACGTTGTCTGCAAACCACTCCGAAAGTCCAGAAGGTGTAGATATGTATTGGTATAATAATGAAGGAGATGCCTGAATTACAAACTCCATTTCAAATTTTTCTTTATCGTCCATTTACTGTAAGTATTATGTGCTCAATATATACAATTATGGTGCAATTCAAAACTTTATTATAAAATTATTTTTTTAGAATGATTGGTTTGTTGTCGTTGAATTTGTTTTTATATTTGCACCCGCAATAATGGCGAGGTAGCTCAGTTGGTTAGAGCGTCGGATTCATAACCCGGAGGTCTCGAGTTCAAATCTCGATCTCGCTACAGCAGTAAAAACCCAGTACTGATAAGTACAGGGTTTTTTTATGCGTCAAACGTAAAGCTTGCTTTTAAGTGCAGGCGCATAAAAAAAGACTATCAAAACGGAGTTTTGGGTTTTTACTATTGTACAGCTACCAAACGCAGATTCTATAAATCCTATATAGTTTTTTTGGGTTTTTTGTTGTAAAACCTCTCACTTGGATTCACCGTATGTAAATCTGAAAGATCGAGATAATCTCTAATTAAGTACCAATTAATTAAGTTTAGGCACTTAATTAAAATACTCCTCCTCCATCATCGCCTTAACATCATCAATCGCCTTCCCTTTCACCAACCAAGAGATCCCAAAGGGAATTATGGCTGTGGTTTAAAATAGGATGCTTTTAGTCATTTATTTATAAACATATAAAAGCACACTATTGTACACAAAATGTATTATTTAGCTACAATCTAGTGTGGCTAATTCTGCTTCAAGATCTTCTATTTCTTCTTCTAATTCTGTGCGGTCCTCTTCGTCAAGACAATCTAGTATGCTATTACTATAATCAATATAGTCTTGTGCAGCCTCTTCATAAGCCACACAATTAGCAGAACTATCATCTGCTAAATAAGCTAAAGCTGTATTGATTAAATTTAATGTAACTTCTTCACCATTTGAGGCTATGTTGTCACAAGGGTTGTCATTATCATCATCACTTGATGAACACGAAAAGGAGGTAATTATAAGTATAATTAATAAGAAATTTTTCATTGATTTGATCTTTTTAAAGTATAATTTATTAATGGTTTGTTATAGTTTAATATGAAGCACCCATCGTCATATCTAGAGCAACTTTCATACATTGTCTAAACTCTTCTTTTGAGAGGGACATATAGTCACCAATAGGCTCTCCATTATTTTTATCGAAAAGTCTTGGAGCTCTTTTAATTTTGAAGAATTTCCCTTTTTTATCTTCAAGAATATCAGATGTATTGAAGATACTTGAGAAATCTTTTACTTCCTTTTCTTTTATCCATAATTCATCTCCTTTTTTATTAGAGGCCGTAATAGAAACTTTTATTTTAAACTTTAGAGTTGGCTCACCTTTTTGCTTGTTCATTACGGTAGAATAACCCGTAGAACCTCCGAATATAAATTTCATCTCTATTTCATAATATTCATCTACAGCTACTTTTATTTTTTTTAGTTTTTTGTTTGGAAGGTAAAACGAGATTTTATTAGACCCCATCGCATTACTCGCTACGTTACCCAGCATGCTCGTTATTTTAGATCCTTTAGAACCCATTAAGAATTCAACCTTTTCATTACCATTTTTATCAATTATTACATCAGAAAAATCTGTGAGTAATTGATTTGTTTCGTTCTTATCAAACATTTCATAAAGCGGACCGTTAGCTTCAGTGTCAAGGTCTTTTCTTTCAAGCCATTTTACGTCAACATCCTCTATAAATATGGTTTCATACCCTATGATGGTTTTTTTCTTGGAGATGGGGTTGTAATAAATAGAATTGTCAGTATTTTTAACCAGTGCACGCTCCATAATATTTTCATCAACATTCAATACAACTTTATATATATATCCTGTTATAGGGTTGGATTTATTCGGGTTATTATTAACCGAAAATGACATTAAGATTACAGACAATAAACAGATAAAAAGGATATTAGGTTTATTCATGAGATAGAAATTTTTAATTATTTACAAACTGGGGCATAAAAAACCATGTTTTAATCCCAACTATACGATAGGCTGTAAAAGTAAAGAAAATACTTACAATCACAATACGTAACCCTACGCATATTTAAATAAAATTACATCCTGTAGTTATACCCTAAATTAAAAAGAGTAGCAACTAAGAGTAGGAATTTTTCTATCTTAACTGTTCTATTAAAAAAAGCTATATAAATTTTATGAAAACACTTATCAAAACCATCAAACTTTTATGCCTCATGCCCCTACTTCTCGCCATACAATGTGACGACGATGTCACAGAAGAAACCTATTATATTGAAGGCAAATGGCTTTTGGCCAATGCTGGCGGCAGTGAATTACCACCAAACACTATGTACGAGTTTAAAGACGGATTGCGCTACATCTACTACTGCGGAGACGATGAAACCACTAATTGTGATGATGCCTACTGGAGTGCTCTCGAAACAAGCGAGGCCATACCCAATCCTGATACCTTTTCATTTGAACCTAATGTATTAATTATTGATGGCGATATGCTCTTTGATATTGAGTTTGATTGCAATGGCGATGTTGTTAACGTCATATTTCCCGATAGTGTGTGGCAGTGGTGGCGCATTGGTACCTCACCAACAGACTGTGAGTAATATGTAATATAATAAAGACCCTAAATTTGGGTCTTTACTTTATATTCTACAGTTTTAATACTACCATTGTCCTATTTTAGTATCTAAACAAAAAACAGCTTAATGAAATATCTATTCTTACTCCTTATCAGCACATTCATTTTTAATGTTGCTACCGCTCAAACCAATGCCATAAAAATCACCAACCTCAACACTAATAAAGAAAAAATTATTAAAGAAAATAAAAGAATAAAACTTAGAACCCTTGACGGCCAAAAATTTAAAGGCCGTTTTAGAGTAGTCAATACCAATACCATTAGTATTGATGACATAAATATAGACTTAGCTGATATTGATGCATTAAAACGTAATCCCCTCTTAATCTCTATAATTGGCCCTTCATTTTTTATTTATCTTGGCGCTATAACGGTTGGCTTTAGCGTTATAGCTGGTGTATTCGCAGATGCGTCTGCACTTTGGTTTGTGATTCCCGGAAGTGCTCTGCTCTATGCAGGATTAAACTCACCAAATTTCAATAAAAATCATAAACGCGATAAGGGCTGGAAATTTGAGATTGTTACCTTAACGGATTAACGGCCTACCTATAATAGTTACTCTTGCATTCGGGATAGCTCAGCTTCTGCTGCGATGTATCCAAAACCGGCCCAATTACCATTGGCCATTAAATGCTTATACATGGCCATTGCCGTTTCTAACTGATCATTATACTGATGCCAATGTGCTATGCCATAATGTACAGCTTCTTTTGATCCGCCCGAGGTATTGGCATCTAAATCATTATCCAATAAGTCACCTTTGTAATACAGCAATAGCATATGGTATGCCTTGTTTTCAATAATGTTCATCTCAAATGTTATGGGTTCGAGCAATGCATTAGCCTCCTCTGCACGATCTAAGCGTTGTAATATCATATACAACCAATGCAGGGAAGCTACGCGCATATCGTCATTGGTAGAGGCTTGTAAACAATTCTCAAAATTGGTTAAGGCATTGGTCCAATCGGCCTTTAGATAATACGCCAAACCTAAATGATAATAGATATTGGTATGTAGTGATGATACTGGTATATTAAGTGCATTAGGCATACCATCAGGTTCAATAGGATCTGGCTTTCCTTTTATAAGTGCACCAGCCGTTTCTAAATCGGTAATTGCCAAATCTACTTGGCGCGTGGTTACATATCTATGACCTCGATGACGATATAGACGTGCATCATAAGGGAATTTTTCAATGCCCTCTGTAAAAATACCAATGGCTTTTTGGTAATCACCCAAATAGGCAATGCGTCTACCCAGCCAGATGATAAAATCCGCATTCATAGGATTACTATTATAAGTATCTAATGCCTTGAGGTATTTAGCAACTTTGGCAGAGTCCTTACCCACCAATTGCGGGCTAACTAACGGCTTCATTAAAAAGGATTGCCCTTGTAAAGTATCAATCTTAACACTATCTAAGGGTATAGACTTCCAAGACCCTTGGCAATTAAGGAATAAACTTAGTAATACTAACATAAGGACGCGTTGATACATTGTATTTTAGAATTTACAGTTAGAATAAAGTTATGAAAATTACTCTGCATAACTAATCCTGTCCCTTATCCCACCACTTGCTCTGTGGATAACAACATCTGCTTTTTTACGTTTGGACAAGGTTTTAGCTTTGCGTATTGCAGTGCTTTGTTTTCTGTGTTTAGAGGTAATGCGCTTATTGCCTTCGCGTCGCACAGCCCAACCGTCTTCATAAGGGACGACGTGCTGGTTCCAGGTGCGTTTTGGGCCATGACCTAAGGCTTTCATAATGGTTTCTATGAGTTGGAGAATAGCATCTGCTAATGTGTTCTTTTTGGACATCAGATATCTTTGTAATTCTGTAAAGTTAAATATTCCCTTTTTATTAAAAATTCAAAAAAATAAAAGCAATAAAAGTTTTACTCAGATGCTAAAAGAGCATATGTTTTTTATTACTAAACAATAATGCTAAATGGTTGCAAAAAAATTACTTCAATATTTGATTTTACATTGTGTACTAATACAAATCTTAATTCACAAAAAACATAAAAGAGGATAGATTTAATCTATCCTCTTTATTGGCGTGTTATCTAAATATTCTAAATATTTCGTTAGGGGAATATTTAGCTCATAAGGTTACACTAAAATAAAAAAAAGTTTACTTTCTACAAATTACACTTATGATTTTTCTTATTTTTTAACAAAAATGACATTTTATTAAAACTCAATATTGATAAAAAAAAAGGCACCATTGCTATTGAATGGCGCCTTTTTAACCTTATGATAGTAACACTTTAACCCGTTACTAAATCAAAAATAGTGAATTTAATTAATTATTAATGTAACATTTGTTACATAACACAGAAAATAATTTTAGAAATCTTACATTTATTAACCTCTCGAGGCGCTTATCAAATTAACTTATTAATAAGCAAATAACCAATTATTTCATTTATGAAGCCCAAAAGTGCGAAGTATCTCTTGAGCTATACTGAAATAAGTATGGGCAAAAACTTTGGGGTTGTAAACTTGCTGTGGATATGTTCCATCTTAAAAAGGAAGACTTTATCAAAGAACTCGATGGAATAATAACCATTGGTGATTTTTACAGTAGAACTGATCAGGATGGAACTCACCTACTGTTTATATAATTTAATACTTAGTAATAAGTTTTAATTAAGTTTAGACGTTATAGGCAATTGCAACAGAGGTTTTCATGACAGGAAACTTTTACCGCAAACCTATTATCGCTTTCTACTGCGATCTGTACTACAACGTCTACATCTTGAAAGATAGGTCACGGAAATCTCATACACACCATCTGTTCTTCCTATATTAGTAGTATTCATATCATAAGACAATCCAAATCGCAATTCTTTGTACTCCAAGCCAAAAAAGGCATTTACAGAGGTTAATAAGTGGCTATTGTCATCATTCTTCGCAGGATTTGTAGACGCGGTAACGCCTATTAAAAAATCATTAAACTGAAACATAGAACCAATATCTAATCTATTATAAAGTCCTTGTTGCATGTAATTGGCCGTCATCATAATGCTGTAATTATTTAAAAACGGGAATCTGTAGTTACCATGTATCGAGAAGAAAATATCTAACGGCAGTTTTTCACCATCTACAAAAGAAATATTAGGTGTATTAAGGTGTTTTGCAGAAAAACCAAACCAATACGTTCTGCCATTGAATTCTGTTTTTTCAAAAACAAAACCACCAGAAATATCTGCAAAAAACACATTCTCCACATTATTGCTCACTGGATCTAAGGAAATAGGATTAATGACACCTGTATCTATATTGATCTGATCTGCCAAAGTGAGGCTTCTAAATCTAATATCCTTAAAGCCCATGCCTACCTCAATTGCTGGTCTAAAAAACCATCCACCATTTAAATTAACACGATGTGCATAATTGGCATTGAGTTGATAGTAATTGTAGTTATTAAATGATTCGTGTTGCCAAAGGGCACTTATCCCTATTCCAAAGCCCATACTCGGACCATAATCAAAGGACTTATTAGCATAGGCATACTGCGTGTTAATCCTAAGGTTTAGATTTGGCCATTGTGTTCTACTCAATACACCTGCACTAATACGATCGCTATCCTCAAAGCCAGAAAACCCTGGATTTAGAGTTTCTTGTATGTAATTAGACTGCGTAAATATAGGATCTTGTGCAGTTACTGACCAAACACAAAAAACAAGGGCAACGCAGGCTATATATCCAAACTTCATTTTTGTCTTATTTAATAAATACAAATACGCCTTGTTTTTTGATTATATCACCATAGAAAGTCTTGGCGGTGAACATGTAATAATAATTTCCGTTTTCTACAGCTTCATCCTTAATCCTACCATTCCATCCTCTAATATCATCACCAGACTCTGAATAGATTAAACTGCCCCAAGTATCAAAAATATTGAGTTCTAGAGAATTTAATCCTGTAAATTGTGGTCCAAAATAATCATTTAGGCCATCTTCATTTGGTGTAAAGGCATCTGGCATTATTAGTTTATAACCCTTCTCAATATCAATTGTATAAATACGTTCGTATACACAACCAAATGGATAAGTCACGGATTGTGTTACAATATAGCTTCCGACATTGAAATAGGTATGCACCGGATTTTCTTCAGCCGAAAAACTTCCGTCTCCAAAATCCCATAAAAAACTAACATAATCGCCAGTAGCAGTATTGGTAAATTCTATTGGATCTTGAATGGAATAAACACCAAAATTCAAGAACCCAAAGGAAGAGATATCAAAATCAGGGTCACCCAATTCTGGAAAATCAATATTCAAACTAAAATTAGCTGTACATCCTTGAGCATCTAATACTTCTAAGGTGACCAGACCTTCTTGATCTGTCATCATTAATTCGTTGTTTATTCCACTTGTTGTGCCACTAGACCATGTATACTGAAATGGTGGTACACCCCCACTTGCCATTGCTACAAATGTCTGCACAACAGATTTGGTATCACATTCTATTTCACTTTGTGTTACCACATCTAGAACAAGGGGTTCAAAACGATAAATATCCCAACTACCTTCGATATTACATCCATTTGCATCTGTAACTTCCACGCTGTAAGCTCCAGGTATTAGATTATTTAAATCCTCTGTAACTTCACCATTTGACCATACTGATGAGAATGGCGGCGTACCACCCTCAATTAACACGTTAATGCTTCCACTATTTGCGTTTTCACAGTCCAAAGCATCCGTTACAATAGCAGAAATCTGTAGAGGTAAAACATCATATATAACGTAATCTTCTTCAATTATACAGGGTCTGCCATCAGTAATAGTCACAGAATAAGTTCCGGGTGCTAAATTATTGCGTTCAACACCAGCTGTAGGATCATCTTCCCAAACTACTGAAATAGGATCTATACCCCCTTGTAAATTGAGTTGGATTTGTCCGTCATTTTCACCCACACAAGTCATCTGATTAATCACTGAATCAATTGTTAAGGGTTGACTATCTTCTATTTCAAAAGGGAATTCACTAACGCAATCTTGAGCATCTGTAATTGTTATTGTGTAAATACCAGGTGATAAATTACTTTGAACATCTCCTGTACCAAAATTACTCCACTGCACATTATATGGTGGTGATCCACCAGTAATACCGTTAATAGTAATTGTAGCATCATTAGTGCCTGAGCAGGGATCATTAGCCACTGTAGCATCAAGTAAAATTGGCGAATTAACCTCGACAACCACTTCAAAACTTTCGCCAATACAATCTCCCGTTATTGGAGTAATTGTGTAAGTGGCAGTTGCTTCAATAGCTAAGGTGTTTACTAATGTTTGCTCAATCAATGAAACTGGGGTTAACTGCTCACTAATTCCAGAAATAGCTCCAACGGGTTCTACTACAGGCATAGGCCAAATATAGGTTGTATTCTCTGGTACTATATCACCATTTGATGCATCTGGTGTATAAGTAAAATTACTATCACTACATATGGAAATTATAAAAGAACTATCTGAAATAAAGGGTACTGGAAAAACTGTAATTTCTGCAGGCTCTGAAATTGTCTCATTACATTGATCTGTTGGAAATGTTATGATAACGTAATAGAATTTTGTACCAATTGATGCTGTTGAAGGTGTATAAGTGGCATTATTTGCACCAACAATTGGTGTTCCTGAAATATTATCATTTAACGTATTTTCATACCATTGATAATCGGGTAAACCGGATCCTTGAAAACTTACATTTAAATCATCTGGAACCTCATTTAAACACCAATCATTAGATTCAGGTTGCGTTATAATAACTGGTGTAGATTCTATTATAATATCAAAATTTACAGGTGGACCTTGGCAACCATTATTCTCAGGTATTACAGTGTAGGTAAGTGTTATATCTGTATCTGTGTTGTTTTGAAGAATTTGTGCAGGAATTAAATCTGAATCACCAAAAGGTATATAATCTGTTAACCCAATTGGATTGTTTGCATTCCAAGTATACGTTGTTCCTACCAGATTAGACTCAAGGCTAATTTCTGCAGAAATGGTATTAGAACAAATTGTTTGGTTTATATCTGTATTTGTTACCTCTGGAACTTCTTTTACAGAGAAGACCTCTGTACTTGTTGAAGTACCACAACTAGTAGTAATTTCAAATGTTATTGTGTAATCTCCAACTGAGGTATAGGTTATAAGACCAGGATTTAACTGATCTGATGATGCAGGTATTCCTCCTGGAAATGACCAATTATAAATCGTTTCAGACTCTGGTGAACAGGCTGATATTGTTGCTACTGGATTTATTGAGGTTGGACCACATGAATCTGGAATACTAATTAAATTCGACTCTGGAGGTTGCTTCACTTCAATAATTTCAGTAGTTGAGTCATCGCCACAAGAATTTGTGACCGTCATGGTTATTTGATATAATCCTGCATTATTAAATTGAAATGAAGGATTTTCTGAAGTCTCGTCAGTTCCATTTGTAAAAGACCACGAAGGCACAGTACCACAAAAATCGCTAATGTAAATAATACTCCATAAATAAGTGTCATCACCACAAGTTTGTGATAAATCGGTTGTATTAGTCGCATTCAGCTCAAAAGGTATACATCCTGTGTTGTTGTCTAATACAAAATTGGCTTCAAGTTGTGGGTTTATGCAAATAGTTTTTTGTACCGGAATGGAAACACCGCAGATGTTTGACTCTTGCAAGGTGACTGTATAATTGCCAGGGGCCGGATAAATATGTGAAGGGTTTTGAAGGTTTGAAGTAGTTCCATCTCCAAAATCCCATAAATGGTTTCCAACAGATAAGCAATTAGAACTAAATCCGCCAGTAGAATTATTTGTAAATTGAATTTGAGTATTTACACATCCTGGATTATTAAATTCAAAATCAACTACAGGTTGTTCTAAAACTATGATAGGACCGGCCGTCAGAATAGTTTCACCACAGGAGGTTTCTATGACCATTGTAATTGTATAATTTGGCTCCGGGCAGTTCGATACCGTATATTCATGAGGTATAGGAAAAGGATCTGATAATTCAGGATTTGATGGGTCATAATTCACCGTACCTGCTATAAGTTCGTCTTGAGAGATTTGAATTTCTGTTCCGTCGCCATAATCAATATTATATACTGTATCTGGAGGATTTAAACCCCAGGATCCTATAGCAAAGTCAATTTCATCAACTGGTACACAAAGACCAATTGTATTACCTGGTGATATAATTGCTCCAACAGGGTTGCTAGAATTTCTTACTAATATAGTTTTTGTTGCGTCACAACCCGAATCGCTATTTCCTGTAAAAGTCATAAAATATGATCCAATATCAGAATAAGTGTGTTCAATTGGAAAAGTAATATTAGACGCCGTATTACCATCTCCCCAATCTACATCATAGCTCATAATGCAACCTGTTGAAACTGATGTGTTACCAACATTAATAGTATAGGTAGGGTCAACCGTATTGTTTCCACAATTATCAAATGGTGTACCAAATCCTGCATTTAAATCCTCAAAACTCAAGTTTGGACGTTGTTGCAAATTTATTTGAGATGAGAATGTATTTGTACATCCGCTATTATCTGTAACTGTTAATTCTACAGTGTAATTAGAAAATCCACAGCCTAAAGCATCAAAAATGTGCTCAGGGTTTTCATCTTGAGAAAAATTCCCATCTCCAAATGACCAATTATATGAAAAGGGTTCGGCGCCACTAACACTTGATGTGAAAATAACAGTATCAGCAGAGCACCCCGTATCCGCATAAATGAACGTGACATTTGGTGGTTCTGCAACTGTAATTGTTGCTTGTCCATTAACTAATTGAATATCGTTATTGTTATCAGTTACTGAAATAAGTTCATAAACAAAATCACCAGAAATATTTGTATTTACATCAATTGAAACTGAGCTATCGTTACCATTTGTTGTAACCGATTGATCCAGGCCACCATTAACCGTATAAACAAATGTGTAAGGTATATCACCTCCTAATCCTGTAAAGGTGATCTGTGGTAAAGGTGTTTCGTTTAAGCAAGCAGTGGCCGTTCCAGAGATCGTTGCACTAGGTGGCAAAGCAATGATTTCAGAAATATTAAGCCTGAATTCTGCGTCTGATATGACACGTCTAGCGAGATTAAAAGCCCCAATACATCCAAAAAGAAAGAGGAATGTTAGAGCGAGTAGGTTATATTTAATTTTAGGCATAATACTTTAATAACGAACAATATGAAGCGCTTCAATGTACTTAAATTATGACAAAATGAGCAATGCACAAGGTTTTTTTTCGATGATTATACGGATTTTACGATAACCAGACTAGCTAATTTTAGTTTTAAAACAGCATTAACTGAACTAGTATTCCAAAATTTTTGCTTCATAAGAAATTATTAAAGCTATCGACAGTTGTAATTGTATTACTTAACTTTGCACGACAACAATGCAATTACTGTGTAAATTGAAAAAAGAAAAGAAACCAGATCAAGTTGTCTTTAATACTGAAACTGGACGTTATGAGGCAAATATAAAGCCTTATGCCACTGATTTGGTCGCGCCTGTTATCACATCAACAGATTCCATTGCTTGGAAAACCAATAATATTAATAAGGTCAATAAGCATATACAGGCCAAGTACAATGAACTCAAATCTGAATATGATAAAATGATGGAACAGTATGAGTATAACAATTTGGTATATAGTGCTTCCTTTAATTTTGAACCTGTAGTGGGTGAAAATTATCATCTTTATATAAGAGAAAATGACTCCACTTTCCTTTCAATAATTTCACCAGAAGAATGCAATTTTAACCATATTGGAAGTTTTTATTTAGATGCAGACGGTATTTGGCATAAAATAAAAATTTGATAAAATCTTCTTTAATTAGCTTCACATTTCTAGAGCTTTCTTGATTTTTGTTTATTATTTTCTCTAAAATTCATAAAAATTAAATAATTGATATTCATATATTTACATTTTACGTATGTATTTCATCGATTTTTTTTGCATTTTATAGATTTATATTCTATTATTGTATCAGATTTAGTCCCAAATCTAAATTTAACCGCTAATGAACCGTATAGTTCTAAATTTGCTATGGGTATTCCTTGTCATTCTGACAATGCCTTATCATATCAAAGCGCAAGGCCCACCACCACCTGGTCCAGGGACTGTATTATTACATTCCACTGATTTAGAAAGTGGCTTGGACGGCTGGAGTTCGGGGGGTGCGGATGCCTCAAGAGTTAATAATTCCACATGGTCGTACGAAGGTAATTACAGTCTCAGGGTAAGAGACGACGATGCCACAGGATCAGCTTCATCTTTTGACTCTCAGGCATTCGATTTGTCAGATTATGATAAAGTTGATTTTAAATTCTTCTTTGCTCCAAATAGTGTTGAAGACACAGAAGAATTCATGATTGAATATAGTGATGATAACGGTAGTACATGGACAACAGTACAGGTATTCGAAGGAGGTTCTATTAGCGCAAAAAGTGCAGATTTTGAAACGACATCTAGTCCCATTTTTTACTCTAAAATAGTAACTCTTAAAAGTAGTGAATACACATTTCCAGCATCTACAATTTCTCGATTTAGAATACGATGTAATGCCAGTGCAAATGATGATGAAGTTTATATTGATAACATTACAATAAAAGGTACTATTTATAATAGCCCAACCCATGGTCCCGGCGGTGTTACTTCAAATCTAGATTTATGGCTCAAAGCAAACATGATTGATGGTATTGAAGAGGATATAGACGGTGCTCTAGTTTCAGAATGGTTTGATAATGGTAAAGGAAACCATGCCTCTACAATGGTATCCGGATTAGAGCCCGTATATAGAGATAATTCTACTAATAACTTTAA
>Ga0213858_10000015_pt1 | contig 71828 bp, 63 predicted proteins | sample PICome_FD_160122 | JGI IMG/M metagenome (GOLD analysis project Ga0213858, IMG submission 160122) | Coastal seawater microbial communities near Pivers Island, North Carolina, United States - PICO245 | ecosystem: Environmental > Aquatic > Marine > Coastal | place: USA: North Carolina | collected... | reverse complement strand
ACCAGACCAGTTTGACCAGTACATGTTACCATCTTCCATACCATTAATTGGCTGACCATTTAATAAGTATGCAGTGTTTGTTTGGTCAAAACCTCTTAAGAAAATCTGGCTATCACCAAAACCACCTGCTTGGTTAGAAACGTAAACAGAAGGTGTGTTTTTCATAGACTCACCAAATTCTACGTTACCTGTTGCCTTAAGTTGAATGTCTCTACCTCTAATTGTCGATACCGCTACTGGTGTTTTTCTACCTTCAGCTAAATCAATAATTCCAGTACCAACAACAACAACCTCATCTAAGGTATTGTCTAAATTCAATACAATTGAACCAAAATCTGTATCACCATTAAATGGAAGTGTTTTAGATTCAAATCCAACATAAGAAATTATAATTTCTCCAGATCCTGATTGAGCAGTAATTGTGAAATTACCCTCAAAATCTGTAGTTGCACCATTTGAAGTTCCATTAACAATTACGTTAGCTCCTGGAAGGGGTGCATTCATCTCTCCGTCAATTACCTTACCGGTAAGAGTACTTTGAGCAAAAGCCACTGTAGCAAATAATGTTAGTACAGTCGCAAATAAATAAGAGTTAAATTTTTTCATATAAAATTTAAGTTAATTAGTTTCTTTTTAGTGTTGCAAAATTACATATAACGATAGTTATAACATTAACTAATTGTTAAAAATTTTAACACCACAAATTAATTATTGATTCAATAACTATTGTGCGCACTTAATTTAATTATTAGAAACTTTTTAACAGTTTTTAGGAATTATTTTTATAAAAATCAACAAGTTGTTGAGTTGACGCATCGTGAAGATTGGCAACTGCATCATTATTCAACTCCTTTAATATGGTTTTAGCAAGCTGTTTTCCTAATTCTACACCAAATTGATCATAGCTGTAAATATTCCAAATAATGCCTTGAACAAAGATTTTATGTTCATACATCGCTATTAATTTACCGAGACTTTCTGGCGTAAGTTCATTGATTAGTATAGAAGTCGTTGGTTTATTGCCTTCAAATATTTTAAATGGAAGTAGTTCTTTTATTTTATCATCAGGCAAACCTTGACCTTTTAATTCTGCCAATACTTCTTTTTCAGTTTTACCATTCATTAATGCTTCGGTCTGTGCAAAGTAATTTGACATAAGCTTATCATGGTGGTCTGAATTTCCGTGTAAGGATTTTACAAAGCCAATAAAATCAGCAGGAATTAGTTTTGTCCCTTGATGTATTAATTGAAAAAATGCATGCTGAGAATTAGTGCCTGGTTCACCCCAAATTATAGTCCCTGTTTCATATGTTACAGGACTACCTGATCTATCAACACTTTTCCCATTACTCTCCATTATCCCTTGTTGTAAATAGGTAGCAAATTGATTTAAATATTGTGTGTAAGGAATTATTGCCTCACTTTCTGCATTGAAAAAATTATTATACCACACCGTTAGTAGAGCAGAGATAACAGGTATGTTCTGATTGAAATTCGCCGTTTTAAAATGAACATCCATTTTATGGGCACCATCTAAAAGGCTTTCATAATTCTCATAGCCTAGAGCTAAACTAATAGATAAACCAACTGCACTCCAAAGTGAAAAACGACCACCAACCCAATCTTTCATAGGAAAGATATTGTTTTCTTTTATTCCAAACGCCTTGACACTGTCTATGTTTGTAGAAACTGCAACAAAATGATTGGCCACTGCCTCTTGAGGTAAAGACTCTAAAAACCATGATCTAATTGAATTTGCATTTGATAAAGTCTCCTGAGTGGTAAATGTTTTTGAAACAATTACAAATAAAGTGGTTTCTGGATTTAGGGATTTTATAATTTCTTTGTGGTGATCTCCATCTACATTACTTACAAATTGGGTATTTAAATGATTTTTGTAATACTGTAAAGAATCTACAACCATAGCAGGTCCGAGATCAGATCCTCCAATACCAATATTTACTACGTCCGTAATCGCTTTACCGGTAAATCCTTTATGCTCTCCAGAGGACACAGAATTAGTAAACTCCTTAATTTTTTGCTTTATTTCAAAAACACCAGGAATTACATTAGACCCTTCTACAAGCGTTTCTGAATCTTTACTACTTCTTAAGGCAGTATGTAAAACAGCTCTACCCTCAGTTGCGTTAATAATATCTCCTCCAAAATATTTTGACATTGCATCTTTTAAGTCAACGTCATTTGCTAAATCGGTTAATAAATTTAAAGTTTCCTGAGTAATTCTATTTTTTGAAAAATCTACATAAAAATCTTCCCATTGAATCATTAAATCCTTTGCTCTATTGGGATCAGCCTCAAACAAATCTCTTAAATGTCTGTGTTCTATATTTTTAAAATGCGATTGTAGTTTATTCCATGACTTAGTAGAAGTCGGATTAGTTGATTTTAATGCCATTATTTATAAAATTGGATCTTCAGTAATTGTGGTTTCAACTTTCTTAGGTTCTGCTTCCAAGAAGAAAATATTATCCAATTGCTGTTTAATAGGTTTAATATGTCTTAAAAATCTTATTTTAAGACTATCTGATATCGGTTTTGCTTCAGGTAATTTTTGTTTAAAAGGATCTACTTGTCGTCCGTTTTTCCAGAAGCGGTAACAGACATGTGGACCACCTGTATTTCCAGTCATACCCACAAGACCAATAACATCGCCTTGTTTTACAAAATCACCTTTTTTTACTGTTTGCCTACTCATATGCAAGTATTGTGTGGTATAGGTGTCGTTATGGCGAATTTTAACGTACTTACCGTTACCGCCTCGTCTAGTAGATTCAATTACCGTTCCATTTGCTGTAGCCATAATTGGCGTTCCTACTGGTGCAGCAAAATCAGTACCCTTGTGAGGTCTTACTCTATTACCATAATACGCAATACGACGTTTTAGATTATATCGTGATGAGAGTCGACCGAATTTTACAGGCATTTTTAAAAAAGCACGTCTTAAATTTTTTGCCTTGTCATTAAAATAGTCTCTAATGCCTTTTATAGAATCCGTTAAAAATTCAAATGCATACAGTGAATCTCCTTTATGCTCAAAATAAGCAGCCTTCACATCATGCACTCCTGCATAAATAGAATCTGAAATATATTTATCTGTATAAATTACCTTAAATCGATCACCTTTTTGTAGCCTTCTAAAATCGATTGTCCAAGCGTAAATATCATCAGCCATTTTATATGCCAATACCTGGCTTATTCCTTTTTGATCAAGAGTTTCAGAGATATTATTCTCTATTACTCCAGTGGCCGTTTTCTCTACATATGTAATTGGTTTTTTACTAGTGTATGCTTCAATCGAATCCTTAAAATTAATTACAACGTAATCTTCAATATTAGGTTGATAAATAAATGTAGATGGTATTTCTAGACTATCTTTAGAACAAAGTAGCGTGTATGGCTTTCCAGGTATTAATCTCCTTGCAATATCAAAAGTATCCTTAGCTTTCTCTGCAATCTCAAAAATCTTAGGATAACCTATTTTATTACGTTCCATTATTTCACCAAAGCTGTCACCTTTTCTAATGGTATCACGTTTTACTACATAGTCATTAAGATTAAATCCGAACTCTAGGATTTTCTTTTCTTCAACTACCTCGGCAATATCCTCTTCAATGTCCTTTGCCGAATCATCATTCTTACAATTAATTAGAACTAATCCTATTCCGGCTAATGCTACTAATCGTTTAATTTGCATTAAGTGCGCTTATTTTATATTGTTTCCCCAATTTTTTAATTCTTCTTCGGTCCATAAATCTGGGAAGAAAATTCTTCTTTGATATTTTGGATGCATATATTTCTTCCAATCACTACCACCTGTAGCTTCTCCATCACCCAATCCGCTTTCTATATAATGCTTCGCCGCGTTGTAATGTGCCATTACCCATGTAACATTTACGGTATAATCATAGTGTCTCATGGCTTTAACCAAATCTTTATCGCTTTGGTCTACTTCTGGCAATTCCTTGAAACGTGTCCAAAGATTTTTGGTGTTATAATTCTCCATAAACCTTAAAAACTCGTCTTTATAACGCCGCTCAAAATTAATTAAAAGTGTGGATTTTTTACCTGTTTTATGATCTTTTCCTGCAGCTTGCCAATAAAGATGCTCAAAGGCGTGAGTATAAGGTGTATCTCTATTAATTGTAGATCTAAAACGGTAATCAATTAGATTGATTAATTCAGTAGACGCAAATTCAATAAATCTATATTGTGCACTTTGAAAGCCACTTGCAGGAGTAAGCGTATATCTGAACTTCATATACTGCCCTACTTCCATACCCTCTCTCATAATATTAAATGAGGTAGTAAGCATATCGAAATAACGACTGATTCGCATTATCTTATTTTCAAAAAAAGTAACATCCAAATTTTCTTTTTCTGCTACTTGTGAAATTTCCCAAAGAATCATTTTGAAAATAAGTTCATTAATCTGATGATATGCAATAAACACCATTTCATCAGGCAAAGTAGTTCTTTGAATCTGAAGGTTTAAAAGTGCATCCGTTTGTATATAGTCCCAATATGTAATCGGCTTGCTATATAGCAAGCCGTATAAATGATCATCTGTATCTTGATCTATTTTCTCGTACTTCTCTTGAAGTTTCTTTATAATATCGCTGTAATTGGGTTGGTCTTCCATAATTTAATCGTCAATTTCTAGCTGAAAAGAATGCTTTAGCCCTTTAAATGCTTCTAAATCTGCTCTTAAAGAACCTATGGCAAGGTCTGCCTTAATTTTTAAAGGAATCTTATTTTTATCTGAACTCACCCATAATGTCAAGCTTTCCTCCTCTTTAAAAACACGTCCTGCCATTACGTATGGTCTAAATTTTAAGGTTTTTACTTTCACTCTAGATCCATTAATCTCAATTTTAATGCTTTCCCTTCCTAAATATTTAAGTTTAAAACCATAATTCTCTTCATCAAAAAACATCGTAGTTTTAATTTCATCACCTTCTTTTAGCGCATCAATATCAATGTTATTTCTTAGATAATAATACATTGACACCATATCCTGCACATCACGTTCAGTGGTTATGGTTGTAACTTTTTTCCTTTTTTTATTATTGACAATTGCCTTTTGTTCTTGATGATTAAAGTTGATTTCGATATCCTTTGTATGACCACCTTCATCAATTTTTCTAATGAATTTGTAAGGAGCACCTGTATTTTTATCAAAATAACTCTCATAGCGATCCCTAACTTTAAAAAAAGCATTGATTAACCCAGTGGTTTTACCCTTACCAACAACATGGAACACAGGCTTACCGTCTAATACCTTTTCATCTATTTTCAAAGTTGCTTCACCAGCCTTTAACCAGCCACTATAACTCATCTTAAATTTAAACCATTCTCCTTTTTGGAAAGCAGTGTCCTTCTGGACTCCAGGCGTTCCCAGCCCAGCAAAAAATAATAATATTACAAAAATATATTTCATAACTCTTCTAATGTAAATGTAAATAATGTACCACATTAAATGTGTTACAATAATCTTAATAAATCTAAACTAGCTTCTAGTTTACATTTATGGCATTCACAATTACTATTCCAAAAGTATTAAATCATAAAAACACATCCCAAAAACGAACATGAAAATGAGCATATTATCTTAAAGAGTTCCTCTTTTTGCTTGTTCTCTCTCAATAGACTCAAAAAGTGCTTTAAAATTACCAGCTCCAAATCCTTTCGCTCCCATACGCTGAATGATTTCGAAGAATAAGGTAGGCCTATCTTCCACAGGCTTTGTGAAAATTTGCAATAGATACCCTTCTTCATCTGCATCTACCAATATTGAAAGCTTTTGAAGTTCTTTAATGTCTTCATTCATCATTTCCATATGAACACCTAATCTTTCAGGTATCATATCATAATATGACTGTGGAGGCGGTGGTAAAAACTCTACACCACGTGCCTTAAGCTGTGCTACGGTTTTGATAATATCATCCGTAGCTACGGCGATATGCTGTACACCAGAATCTTCATAAAAATCAAGATATTCTTCAATCTGTGATTTTTTGGCGGCCTTTGCAGGTTCATTTATTGGAAACTTTATCCTTCCATTTCCATTACTCATAACCTTGCTCATTAATGCCGAGTATTCGGTATGAATTTGCTTGTCATCAAAAGATAAAAAGTTTACAAATCCCATAACATCTTCATACCATTTAACCCATTTATTCATTTGGCCCCAACCAACATTCCCTACCATATGGTCAATATATTTTAGACCAACTGGTTCAGGACTATAATCACTTTTCCATTCTACAAAGCCAGGCATAAAAACACCATTATAGTTTTTACGCTCAACAAACATGTGAACAGTTTCTCCATATGTATATATTCCCGATCTTACAACTTCTCCAAATTCATCCTTTTCTACTACAGGTTCCATGTAAGACGTAGCGCCTCGCTTTATTGTTTCCTCATACGATTTTCTCGCATCATCAACCCAAAGTGCAATTACTTTAACTCCATCACCGTGTTTTACAATATGATTGTTTATGGGAGATTGACTATTTAGAGGTGTTGTAAGTACAAGTCTTATTTTATCTTGTTTTAAGACATAGCTCACGGAATCTTTAGATCCGGTTTCTAATCCTTTATAGGCATAAGACTGAAATCCAAATGCGGTTTTGTAAAAATGTGCTGATTGCTTTGCATTTCCAACATAAAACTCAACATAGTCCGTCCCTAAAAGAGGCATAAAATCTTGAGCCTCATCAAATATTTTTTCTAAGCCATAGTTAACGCTTTTAACTTCTTTTGCCATAATATTAATTAATTTCTTGTTCTATTTCTACTGATTTATCTTCAATTAAAGCATCTATATTCACCGAATCTTGTTCTTCTTCTAAATAGTATTCTTCCTTACTAGTTTCTGTTGAATCGATTTCGAATTCATAATCGTAATAACCATCTGAACTGGTATTATTTCGAATTTCATCAAAAATTTCCGAAGACAACATTGTCCCATAAAAAGCAATGATACCTATAGAAATTAAAACCACAAAACCATTGATTACAATGCCTATTATATTTAAGATTTTTGCCGTGTTTACATTACTTGCAGATTACTGTGAAAATGCTTCTGGGTTTTGTCTATACTCTTTTAAACTTCTATTTGCAGAAATCAAACCAACAATTGCCAGCACCAATGGAATAATGGCCGTAATACCATAACAACAACAACCAGCTATTCCTAAAACAAGTGATAAAATTCCGAGTACAAGTGCTAATGGATCTGCTGCTAACTTACTATTATTCATAAATGTTTAAATTGAATTTATTTATTCTAACCAAGACTTAAAGTAATCTTCATCGGCTATTTTTAGAGCTTCCTCAGTCACTTTTAATGGTTTAAAAGTATCTACCATAACAGCTAATTCATCGGTTTTTACTTTGCCAATACTTCTTTCCATCGCACCAGGATGGGGGCCATGCGGTATTCCTGCAGGATGCAATGAAATATGACCTACTTCTATATCGTTTCTACTCATAAAATCACCATCTACATAGTATAGTACCTCATCACTATCTATGTTGCTATGGTTATATGGTGCAGGAACCGCTAATGGATGATAGTCGTATAGCCTAGGCACAAAACTACAAACCACAAATGCATCTGTTTCAAAAGTTTGATGCACTGGTGGTGGTTGGTGTACTCTTCCGGTTATTGGTTCGAAATCATGAATTGAAAATGCATAAGGATAGTTATAACCATCATAACCTATCACATCAAATGGATGGGACGCATAAACCATTTCTATGATTTCATCTTGTTTTTTAATCTTAATTAAAAAATCACCTGATTCGTTATAAGTCTCTAGTTCTTGCGGCTGACGTAAATCTCTTTCACAAAATGGAGAATGCTCTAACAATTGACCAAACCAATTACGATAGCGCTTTGGTGTATAAATGGGCCTATAGGATTCTACAATAAACAATCTGTTGTCTTCTGTATCAAAATCCATTTTATAAATAATACCTCTCGGTACTAAAAGATAATCTCCATATTTAAAATCTAGATTACCCAACATGGTTCTTAATTTTCCTGTTCCTTTATGGACAAAAATGAGTTCGTCTGCATCTGTGTTTTTATAAAAATATTCTCTTGTAGATTCTTTAGGTGCGGCCAAAATAATGTTGCAGTCGCTATTGGTTAGAATAGTTTTTCTACTATCTAGATAATCATTCTCAGGTTTAACTTTGAATCCATGTAAACGATAAGATTGCATATTGTTGGCTTTAGCCACTTTTGGAGCTACACTGTATTGAGACCTAATTTCTTTTACCTGTGTTGGTCTTTGTTCGTGGTAACTGTTAGTAGACATTCCATCGAATCCTATGGTACCGAACAACTGCTCGTAATAATAGTCACCATTCGGTTTTTTAAATTGAGTATGTCTTTTTGGTGGAATTTTTCCAAGTTTATGATAAAACGGCATTTCTTTTAGTTTAAAAATTGAATTAATTATACACTGAAACGTGTAAACTATACAGACTTAAAGGTACAAAAAATGCATATCTATTCTGGGTTCCTTTTTATTAGGAAATGTAAGTGAAGTTTAATATCTGCCCAGAATACTGTCATACTGATGTAAAGTTGAGAATTTTTAATTTTAAAACCAAAATCCAAGGTTAAAAAACCAATAAGAATTACCTGTTTCTGGTGAATAGGTGAATTTACCCTCTAATGGTCCTAAAAATGTCTCTAAGGAGTAGCCCAATGCATAACCAGTGTAATCTGGTGCAGACAACCAATTACCTGTTTCAAATAGTCTGTTTTCTACATTTCCATAATTTGCCGCCAATAATAAATGATGATTATTAAATAATTCATAATCTAAAGTAAAGATTGCCTTTACGAAGCTATCTCCTGTAATTTCAAAATAATCGTAACCATAAAACGAATAAATATTATTTATAAAGTTTCTACCGTAACCACCTAAGGCAAAATTAAGGGAATTGGTTGAATCGTCTCCTAGCTTAAAACCTCCCTGCGTTTCAACCTTAAATGCTACATTATTAGAAAAACTGAAAGCATAGCCAATATCAGCTTTGGTGATGGAAAAAGGTTCAAAATTTTTATTAAATCCAGAAGCTCCCAAATACCAATGAAAATCTCCATTAAAATAAAAACCACTTTTTGGAAAATATGGATTGTCATAATCGTCAAAAACTAAATTGCCATAAAGGCTTAAGTAATCGGAGTTTTCAAAAGTGATTTCATCATCTTGATCTTCCTCTAAAAGTGTTTCTGAAGTAATTTTAAGACGTTTGTATTCACCTCCCAATCTCAATGCAAAATCTTTTCTAAATATAGTCTGTAAATAAATCTGATTGGTAAAATCATTTAAATCTACATCAATTTTATTCAGCGATTCTAATAATGGTGAATCATTGTCTAGTGCGAATCCTGGATTCACACCTTTGCTAAAGTGATTGAACCGTGATTTTAATCCAATACTGATATAAAAACCTTTATCAATGAAATAATCAAAATTATATCTAGAATTATCTCCTAAAATAAAATCTAATGAGGCTAAATCGTTTTTAAACAACAATCTTTGCTTGGTGATATTTGCCAGCGCTGCACTTTTATACAATCCGTCATAGTGTACACCCAATTTCAAAAATGTTGTGTTATCTGATTCTTTAATATTACCAACCAATTTAAATGTCGAATCATTTTCAGTTGACTTAAGTTGATAACGAAATGTGTCAAAGTTATTTGTTGCTATAAGGTTATTAATTCCTTTTTTGAATTTTGAATAACTTATTTTTTCTTCACCCTTAAATTTCAACTTTCCAATTACATATGAACGGGTAAAACGATCCATACCATTTATGCTAACAGACTCTATTCTTAAACTGTCTAACAGAATTATTTGTGATCTTTGGTTGAAATTATCCTGATTATCTCTAACTTCTATTAACTCATTTAATTTTGCTTTGGCTGCTAATTCACCATTTTCAATAATATCTCTACCTTCATCAAATGAAATCACCGAGAAATCTGTTATGTCTGGTTTAATATAAATATCTGTTAATGGTGCCTTATTTTTCATCGCGTTGATGGTGCGAAAATTATTTATTTGTAGTAATATCTCAGGTGCTGATTTTAATGATTCTCTGTCTTTTAAAGCATCTTGTACATCCACACCAATGATAATATCCATTCCTCTTGCCCTTAGCTCTTCCACAGGGAAATTATTGGTAACACCTCCATCTATTAAAATTTGATCATCAATAACAACAGGTTCAAATAAGGATGGTAAAGCACCACTAGCTGTTACGGATTCTGCTAAACTTCCCCTATCCATTATAATGGATTCGCCAGTTTCAATATCTGTAGCAACACAAAAAAATGGAATAGGCAGTTGACTAAAATCATTTATTTCCTTAACAGGTAACATTAATTGATATAGTAGGTTATAGACGTTCTGACCTCTAGATAAAGCCGAAGGAAGACTAATTTTTAAATTTTCAAAGGGTAAGCTTACAACATATTTTTCGGCATTCTCTCGTTCATAAAATGTTTTTGAAGACCTCTCAAATTCATCGTTAATTAATACATTAAAATCTTGACTGTTAAAAAACGCTTCTAGTTGTTTGCCTGAGTAGCCTGTAGAATACAATGATCCTATAACTGCTCCCATACTTGTTCCAGCGATATAATCAACCTCTATACCTAAGCTATCAATCACTTTTAAAACTCCGATATGTGCAAATCCTTTAGCACCTCCACCACTTAGCACCAATCCCACTTTTAGCTCTTCCTTTTTTTGAGCAAATACAGAAGTATTAACTATTAATCCTAATAATAAAACTAGAATAACAATATGTTGCCCTACTATTTTCACTCTATTCTTTGTGATAATAATTGTAAATTTTATTTGCTCTTGAAACACCAACCACGTTTTCCAATTCATCTAATTTGGCATTTGCAATTCGTTTCACTGTTTTAAAGTGTTTCATTAAATCTATTATAGTTTGCTCACCAACACCTGAAATATTTTCAAGCTCTGTAGTTAGTGCGCTTTTACTCCTTCTGTTTCTATGATGTTCTATACCAAAACGGTGCGCCTCATTTCTTAATTGCTGAATAATTTTCAGTGTCTCGCTTTTCTTGTCTAAATATAGTGGAATTGGATCATCTGGATAGAATAATTCTTCTAAACGCTTCGCAATACCGATAATTGCAATTTTACCTCTTAAGCCCAATAAATCCAAACTTTTAAGGGCAGAAGACAACTGACCCTTTCCTCCATCAATTATTATCAATTGAGGTAATGGTGCGTCTTCTTCAAGAAGTCTTTTATATCTTCTGTGAACTACCTCTTCCATAGAGGCAAAATCATCTGAGCCCTCTACAGTCTTAATATTAAAATGCCTATAATCTTTCTTACTAGGTTTTCCATTTTTAAAAACAACACATGCGGCAACCGGATTTGTCCCCTGAATATTTGAATTATCAAAGCACTCAATATGTCTAGGTTCTTCAGATAATCTCAAATCAGCCTTCATCTGCGCCATTATTCTATTGGCATGTCTATCTGGATCAACTATTTTTATTTGCTTTAGCTTATCCATGCGATAGTACATGGCATTTCGTTTAGATAAATCAACTATACTCTTTTTATCACCAAGCTTTGGTATGGTTACTTTCACATCTTCACCCAAATCAACCATTGTTGATACATATATTTCTTTAGAGTTTGAATTGAACCTTTGTCTAATCTCAATGATGGCAAGTTCTAGAAGCTCCTTATCAGATTCTTGTAATTTCTTTTTTAACTCAAGAGTGTGAGATCTTATTATTGATCCATAACTCAATTGTAAAAAATTAATATATGCATACGTTTCATCACTAACAATGGAGAAAACATCAACATTGCTGATTTTAGGATTTACAACTGTAGATTTAGATTGATAGTTCTCTAAAATTTCTAGTTTTTCTTTGATTTTTTGTGCATCCTCAAATTCCATATTCTGTGCATGCACTCTCATCTGTTTCCTAAATTGTTGAAGTGAATCTTTAAAATTACCTTTCAGTATTTCTCTTATTGCTTTGATATTAGAATGGTACTCTTCCTCTGTTTCTTTTCCTTCACAGGCACCTTTGCAATTTCCTAAGTGAAACTCTAAACAGACTTTATATTTTCCGGCTTCAATTTTGGGTTCTGAAAGATGGTAATTACATGTTCTTAACTGATAAAGCCCCTTTATTAACCCTAACAGCGTCTTTACCGTTTTCATACTTGTATATGGACCAAAATATTCTGATCCATCTTTTATTACCCTTCTTGTAGGGAATATTCTTGGAAACCTTTCGTTTTTAACGCAAATCCAAGGATAAGATTTGTCATCCTTAAGCATTACATTGTACTTAGGTTGATATTTCTTGATTAGATTATTCTCTAATAACAATGCATCATTTTCAGTTTCAACGACGATATGCTTTATTGATTTAATATTTTTTACTAAAACCCTAGTTTTACCATACTCGTGGTTTTTGGTAAAATAACTACTAACCCTTTTTTTAATATTTTTAGCCTTGCCTACATAAATAAGATTCTCATCGTTATCAAAATATTGATAGACGCCAGGTTGGTGTGGTAAGGTTTTAATTTGAATTTCTAAAGCAGTATCTGACATTAATTCAAAGGTATAAAAAGTAAGTAGTAATGCGTACTTAAAGTTTATGAGTTGTTTAAATTTGACGAACTCCAAATACTTGATTAACTTTAGCCTTTTAAGCATTGCCAATGAATATCGTTATCCTTTCAAGAAACGAAAATCTGTACTCCACAAAGCGTCTTATTCAAGAAGGTGAAAATAGAGGTCATGATATTGAAATTATTGATCCTCTTAAATGCGATATTATAATTGAAAAAGAAAAACCTACTATTTATTACAGAGATCGTTATCTAGATTATGTAGATGCCATTATTCCAAGAATTGGTGCTTCAGTTACCTTTTTTGGATGTGCTGTTGTAAGACAATTTGAAATGATGAATGTATTTACAACAGTAACTTCTGACGCTATTCTGAGAAGTAGAGATAAACTCAAGAGTTTCCAAAGGTTATCTAAAGCTGGTATCGGTATGCCAAAGACTGTTTTTACAAATTACTCAAGAGATGTTGAGGAAGTATTAGACCATGTTGGTGGGCCACCAGTAATAATTAAGTTGCTTGAAGGAACCCAAGGATTGGGTGTGGTGTTGGCAGAATCAAGAAACGCGGCAGAATCAGTGCTTGAAGCATTTAATGGATTACAAGCTAGAGCGTTGGTACAAGAATATATCGAAGAAGCAAAAGGTGCTGATTTAAGAGCATTAATAGTAGATGGGCAAGTTATTGGTGCTATGAAGCGTCAAGGACGAGAAGGGGAATTTAGATCTAACCTACATAGAGGTGGTAGCGCTAATTATATTAAACTTACTGAAGACGAAATTAAGTTAGCCATAAAAGCATCTAGAGCTTTAAAACTTCCTGTCTGTGGTGTAGACATGTTGCAGTCCAAAAGAGGACCATTGATTATGGAGGTTAACTCTACGCCAGGTTTAGAAGGTATTGAAAAGGCAACACAAAAAAATATAGCAAGAGCAATAATCACTTTTATTGAAAGAAACAGAAAATGAGTGAAAAGGAAATACTCCATATTTTAGGTACAAAAGTTCCCTTAGGAGAAAGTGCAAAGGTGAGCTTTAATGTTGCAAAGTTACATACTCAAAATACCATTGATGTTCCTATAATAATAGAGAGGTCAAAAAAACCAGGGCCTACTGTTTTAATAACTGCCGGTATTCATGGTGATGAAGTTAATGGCGTAGAAATTGTTCGTCAAATCATTGCAAAGGGCATAAACAAACCAAAGAAAGGTACAATTATCTGTATTCCTGTGATAAACGTTTTTGGTTTTATACATATGGATCGAGAATTTCCTGATGGTCGCGATTTAAATCGGGTTTTCCCAGGTGGCAAAAATGGATCTTTGGCAAGTAGAGTTGCGAATAAACTAATGACCGAAATTGTTCCTCATGCAGATTTGATTTTAGACTTTCATACTGGTGGTGCAGATAGATTTAACGCTGCTCAAATAAGAATAGTAAAGAATGAAGTTGTTTTAGATGAATTAGCAGAAATATTTGGTGCTCCTATCATTTACTATTCAAAAAATTTAAATAAATCCTTTAGAAACACATGTTACAAACTAGGTATACCAATGCTCTTGTTTGAAGGTGGTAAATCATTTAACATAGATAAAACCATAACTAACACTGGTGTAAATGGAACAAAACGCGTATTAGATCATCTTGGAATGCTAAAAAGCAATTTTAAGGTTTCCAAACCAAAAAAGAGTTGTGTAAAAATTGTAGAAAGCAAATGGATACGCGCTAATCATTCAGGGATGTTTAAACCAAATAAATCTGTAAACACAATCATTAAAAAAGGAGATGTACTTGGGCATATAACTGACCCATATGGAAGCTTCAATCATTTTGTAAAAGCACCCAATAATGGTTATTTATTTAATGTTAATGAATCTCCAATAATTTATCAAGGTGATGCCATTTTTCATATATCTACAAAATTAGAGTGACTAAATCTGAAATTAGAAAAAAATATAAATCGCTTCGAAAATCCCTTTCAGAAAGTGAAATAGACAATAGAAGCTTAGCCATTTCCAATGAGCTTTTAAAACTTAGCATTTGGGGTAAATCCTTCTATCATATTTTTTTAACCATAGAAGAACAAAAAGAAGTTAACACCGAATATATTTTGAATATACTTTCTGGCAAGGATAAAAATATAGTTATTTCTCGAAGTAATTTTGAAGACTATTCTATGTCCCATTTTCTCCTTTCAGATAGCACTAAGCTTAAAAAAAACAAATACAATATTCCTGAGCCAATTGATGGAATAGAAATTTCTATTTCTAAAATTGATGTGGTATTTGTTCCGCTTCTCGCATTTGATATAAATGGCAACAGAGTTGGTTATGGTAAAGGCTTTTACGACCGTTTTTTAGAGGCTTGTAAATCAGATACCATTAAAATAGGTTTGTCGTTTTTTGAAGCCGAAACAGAATCCATTGATACTTCAAGAAATGATATTAAACTCGATTACGGTATTACACCCGCAAAAATCTATAAGTTTAATAATCCTGAAACTAATTCTTAGCGTTCTCTGCAGGCGATTTCATTGTACAAACTTCCCCAATTATTATTATTAAAATTATTTGGCAATCCTTGCGAAGTCAATAATGCATCTTGGTCAGTTTCATCATATTTCCATAGCCATGCGGCAAACGAAATATCCTTAGAAAAAATGATATTCAAGAATGGTTCAGGATCCATGAGAACTCCTGAGTTTACAGGCGCAACTTCACCTATAAATATTGGAAGATTAGCATCAATCAAACTATCAATTCTGTGACTTATATTTTCTTGCGTTTCTAATAACCACTTCTCATATGCATGAATATCAAATAATACATTTTGATTATTCGTCAAGAAATTTTGACCTTCACTCAGTAATACACTTTCATCTTGTCCTTGTTCTGCACAAGGAATTAAAATAATGTTATCGTTACCTGCATCTCTAATAACATTGTAAAGTTCTTGCATAGTAGATGTCCATATTTCATCTGTATAACCATCTAAACGGTTAAACCTGTATGGTTCATTCCAGACTTCAATCCAAACATCGGGTTGATCCTTAAATTGTTCAGCCCAACTAGTTAATTTTAATTTAAAATCAGACCAGAATTCAGTCTGAGTTGGAAACTTGCCTGTAAATAAACTTTCTTGTTGTCCATTCCATCCAAAAGGACACAATATAGTAACTAAATTATTGGATCTATTATCATCTACAATTTCTTGCAAAGCGTATAAAAATTGACCATTAGAATCCTCAATTGGAAATCCCGTTAATGGGTTTTCACTAACATTACCAATAAACTCTCTTACTATATCCAAATTCCAAGAAACCATATCAGAGCTTCCTGTTGCGAAAGTATGTAGGGCAGTTGCACCTAATAATTGAACCGCTCTGCCATTCTTATGAATTTCATTTCCTAAAATTTCGAAAGTATTATCCCCATTATCATTACCATCTTCATTACTACAAGAAAATAAAGTAACACCTATGAAGAGTAAAATTTTTATCTGATATCTCATTAAAACTAGAAATCAACCCCTAAATCATTTGAGTCTTTAAAAGCTCTTTTATTAAATACTATTAAAATACCAATACCCGTACTAATTGCCATATCTGCAATGTTAAACACTGGATCAAAAAATGAAAAATACTTACCACCAAAAAAGGGCAGATTCTCTGGTAAAATACCCGACCAAATAGGAAAATGCAACATGTCTACTACCTTGCCATGAAATAGATTCTCATATCCTCCTGTTTCAGGCAAAAGTGTGGCAACTTCCATAGTACTATCACTAAATAAAATACCATAAAAAACAGAATCAATTATATTACCCAAAGCACCTGCAAATATTATTGCAATTGCAAAAATCAAGGTCTTGGACTTTTTCTTTTTTAAGACATCTCTTAGCCAAAAAGCAATACCCGTTACCGCAAAAATTCTAAATATTGTTAATATTAACTTAGCATTTCTATCGGATATTGAAGAAGTAAAATCGCTTAATTTTGTTCCCCAGGCCATACCGTCATTTTCGACAAAAGCAATTTTAAACCAAGCAAAAACACTTATATCTTCATTTATAAGAAAATGAGTTTTGATATAAATTTTACTGATTTGGTCAACAAGTAAAATAATTAGTATGATTAATACTGTTTTTCTTTGTGACATGGGTGTATTTAAAAAAATTATTGATACATCTTTATAGAAATATCACCGTTTATTGACTTTAAGTTATATAATGATGATTTAACTTTAAATGGATAAATATTAACTTTTCCATTATTTGTTACTGCACTCACAATTTTTGCATCACCAGTTTGAATATTGATATTTCCATCAATAGTATTTATTAATGCTTCCTTAGTATTACCTTTTAGGTTACAATACCCTTGTTGTAACTGAATTGAAATGGAGTTGAAACTTCCATTTAAAATTACTGAACCTATATCGCTCTCAATACTTAAATTCTTCTTTTGTGGTATTTCCAATAATAACTTAGCCGCAATTACCTTAAGAGCATTACGCTTATCATCAGCAATTTCTCTGAATGCTATTTGTTCTAATTTTATATCCAGCCTATCTCCATTTATACTTGTAAAAATTTGATATTCATTTTCATATTCACCATCAACAATTGAATTAATACTTATGATATTTGACCTTGAAGTCTTCACATCAATTAAAAATAGTTGATTACCATCCACAAAAATTTCTTTTATATGATCTGCTCTTATCTGTTTAATGGAAGTGTTTTGAGCAATAATTAAATGAGGGGAAAAAAGAAATAAAAAAGCCTTGAAATACATAATCCAAGGCTTTATGATATTAAATGTGTTCAAACTTTGTTTCTCACAAAAATGAGTCCTTCAAAAAGAAGGGTTATTTCTGCATATTTTTTGCTTCAATACTCAAAGTTGCGTGTGGTACTAATTTTAAACGCTCTTTTTTAATTAGCTTCCCCGTTACACGACAAACGCCATATGTTTTATTCTCAACACGAATCATAGCATTCTTTAAATCACGAATAAATTTCTCTTGGCGAATGGCCAATGCAGAGTTTGCTTCTTTACTCATTGTCGCACTTCCCTCTTCAAAAGCTTTGAATGTTGGAGATGTATCATCTGTACCATTATTATGGTCATTCATATAAGCACTTTTAATCAGTTCTAGATCGTGCTCTGCTTTATCAATTTTCTCTTTAATTAATCCCTTAAATTCCTCCAAGTCCTTATCAGAATATCGGTTTGTTGTTTCTGCTGCCATATGTATTAATGTTTTTGTATAAATAATTTGGTATTTACGTCATCGAAGGCAATTTCTATACCATTGTTTAAATTTTCTTTTATTTGTATTTCTTCAGTTAATGTTTCGGATTTAATATAGTCTTCATTTGAAGCTATTGCCGCAACAATCTTTTCATCCTTTTGAAGCTGAACATCAATTCTATCTGTAACTTCAAAACCAGAATCTTTACGCAAATTCTGAATTCGATTGACCAATTCTCTAGCAATACCCTCTTTACGCAGTTCGTCACTCACTGTCACGTCTAAAGCTACGGTTAATGCACCTTCATTAGCAACAAGCCAACCTTCAATATCTTGCGATGTTATCTCTACATCTTCTAATTCTAATGTAATATTTTTTCCGTTAATTTCAAGTGAAATCGAACGATTCTGTTCAATATTTTTTATGTCTTCAGCCGTGAAATTTCCTATTGCACTAGAAATCAACTTCATATCCCTTCCAAACCTAGGTCCTAGCACCTTAAAATTTGGTTTAATTTGCTTAACCAAAATATCAGAAGCATCCTGTAAAAGCTCAATCTCTTTAATATTAACTTCATGTTTGATTAAATTTGAAACTGCCTCAATTTCCAGCTTTTGCTCAAGAGTATCTACAGGTATCATAATTTTTTGAAGTGGTTGTCGAACCTTTATCTTTTCTTTAGCTCGTAACGACAACACCAATGAAGATATTGTCTGTGCATTTTCCATTTTCCTTTCGAGTGTTTTATCGATAGCTGTTTTATCAGCTACTGGGAATTCCGCTAAGTGTACACTTTCAAATGACTCCTTTTGAGTTACTGAATTTAAATCTAAATACAATCTATCCATAAAAAATGGTGCAATTGGTGCCCCTAATTTTGCAATGGTTAGCATGCATGTATATAAGGTCTGGTAAGCAGATATTTTATCTGTTTGGTAATCACCTTTCCAAAAACGTCTTCTACTAAGTCTCACATACCAATTACTCAAATAGTCTTGAGTAAAGTCAGATATTGCTCTTGCTGCTTTTGTGGGTTCATAATCTGCATAATATGCATCTACTTTTTCAATGAGTGTATTTAATTCTGATAATATCCAACGATCTAGCTCAGGTCTTTCATTCAGTTCCAAGTCAGCTTCTGAATAATTAAATCCATCAAGATTTGTATACAATGAAAAGAATGAATATGTATTATACAATGTACCAAAGAACTTTCTCTTTACTTCATCTACCCCTTCAATATCAAATTTTAAGTTATCCCATGGATTAGCATTACTAATCATATACCAACGTGTAGCATCTGCACCTCGGTCTGCTAAGGTTTCAAAAGGATCTACAGCATTACCTAATCTTTTGGACATCTTTTGTCCATTTTTATCTAATACCAATCCATTAGAAACTACATTTTTATAGGTGACTGAATCAAAAACCATAGTACCTATAGCATGAAGTGTATAAAACCAACCTCTTGTTTGGTCAACCCCTTCTGCTATGAAATCTGCTGGAAAAGCTTCATTATTATCAATTAATCCTTGATTCTCAAACGGATAGTGCCATTGTGCATATGGCATTGAACCAGAATCAAACCACACATCAATCAAGTCACTTTCACGTTTCATCGGGTTTCCTGATGGTGAAACTAGTACTATCTTATCTACTACATTCTTATGTAAGTCTACTGTTTCATAATTCTCTTCAGACATGTTGCCAACTTCAAAATCGTCAAAAATATCTTCAGTCATAAAACCAGCTTTGATCGATCTTTGTATTTCAGATTTTAATTCCTCTATGGAACCTATGCATAGTTGTTCTTTGCCATCCTCAGTTCTCCAAATTGGTAATGGAATTCCCCAAAAACGCGAGCGTGACAAATTCCAATCATTTGCGTTTGCTAGCCAATTACCAAAACGCCCTTCACCAGTAGATTTTGGTTTCCAATTAATCGATGTGTTTAGCTCATGCATTCTATCCTTAACATCGGTAACCTTTATAAACCAAGAGTCAAGCGGATAGTATAAAATTGGTTTATCAGTTCTCCAACAATTTGGATAACTGTGCTTATATTTTTCAACCTTAAAGGCTTTATTTTCTATTTTTAATTTGATAGCGAGTTCTACATCAACTGACTTCTCAGGCGCATTACCATCATCATAATATTCATTCTTAACATACTTTCCTCCAAGCTCACCAAGTTCAGGTCTCAATCGTCCTTGAAGATCTACTAATGGAACCAAGTTTCCATTTTCGTCTTTTACCAATAATGGTGGTACTTCTGGTGTAGCTTGTTTCGCAACTAGAGCATCATCAGCACCAAAGGTAGGTGCTGTGTGTACTATACCTGTTCCATCTTCTGTTGTTACAAAGTCTCCTGAAATAACTCTAAAAGCATTTTCTGGATTATCATTTGGCAAGGCATAATCTAGAAGTTGTTCATATTTAATGTCAACCAAATCTTTTCCTTTAAATTCCTTTACTACGTAATATGGAATCGTTTTGTTGCCATCTTTATACTCTAACAATTCAGATTTAGCTTCTACTCGATTAAATTTACCATCAAATTGATTTTTTACTAAGCCCTTAGCTAGAATAACATTAATAGGTTTAAATGTATATTGATTATACGTTTCTACTAACACATAATCAATTTTTTGTCCTACAGTTAAAGCCGTGTTACTAGGTAATGTCCAAGGCGTTGTTGTCCAAGCTAAGAAATAAATATCTCCCGTATCCTTGAGAAAATTGGGTAATGTTTCTTTTTTAGCTTTGAATTGAGCTACCACTGTTGTATCAGTAACATCTTGATAAGTACCTGGCTGGTTAAGTTCATGTGAACTTAAACCAGTACCTGCTTTTGGTGAATATGGTTGTATAGTGTAACCTTTATATAACAGATTTTTATCATAAATTTGTTTCAATAGCCACCATACACTTTCCATATATTTTGACTTATAGGTGACATAAGGATTATCCATATCAACCCAATAGCCCATTTTCTTCGTTAGGTCATTCCATATATCAGTGTAACGCATAACTGCCTCCTTACAGGCTTCGTTATACTCCTCTATTGTTATTTTCTTCCCAATATCCTCTTTGGTAATACCTAATTCCTTTTCAACACCCAATTCAATTGGCAAACCATGAGTATCCCACCCAGCTTTTCGCTTAACCTGAAAACCTTTCATTGTTTTATAACGTGGGAATATATCCTTAATAGCACGTGCCAAAACGTGATGAACACCTGGCAATCCATTGGCAGAAGGAGGTCCTTCAAAGAAAACATAAGGCTTCTTACCTTCTCTCGTTGTAACACTTTTATCGAAGATATTATTTACTTCCCAATAGTCACTAATTTCGTTAGCAACTTTTGGCAAGTTAAGTCCTTTATATTCAGGGAACTTTGTACTCATAACATCAAAATTCATTAGGAGTCGCGAAATTAAGAATTTATGTTTAAAGGAAAGATTTAAAAATAAAAAAAAGCAATCCTTAAGAGGTTGCTTTTTCTTTTTAGGGCTATTAATTAATCTGGTTGGTAAAAAAATTAATCTACTAACAAATTTAATTTGAATAAAACGACATATGATTAACATATGTTAAAATCACTTTAGTGTTTTTCTTATTCTGCTCAATTGCACTCGTGAAATATTTAAATAAGAAGCTATCTGATATTGAGTGATTAGGTTTTCAATATTTGGTATTCGTCTTTTTAATTGTAAATATCTTTGGGTAGCATCCAGAGCAGTTGTTCCTGATTCTTTGGCCTCATACGAAATGTAAATGGATTCCAAAATCCGATTATATAAATTACTTAAATCAATATTTGTATTCGAAATTTGTATGAACTCGTAAAAAGTGAATTTCAAAAATTGTTGAATCAACCAAAGCCTCATAACAAAATAGTGGCGGTTTATCTTTTAAGATTGAAGAAAAATGGTTCAACAATTATTGTTTTTGAGTATTTTAGATCAAATGATGGATTATATCTTCGATTTTTGAGACCTTTTGAACTACAATTGACGTATTCTTAATAGAAATCTTGCTGTACTTTGAAATAAAAATCGTTTTGAAGCCTAATTTTTCAGCTTCTAATATACGTTGTTCAACTCGCTGAACCGGCCTTATCTCACCCGATAAACCAACCTCAGCCGCAAAACAAAAGTCACTTGGTAAAGCCATATCTTCATTACTTGATAATATGGCCGCTACAACAGCCAAATCTATTGCTGGATCATCAACAGTTATACCTCCAGTTATATTTAAAAACACATCTTTTGCTCCCAATCTGAAACCAGCACGTTTTTCTAAAATAGCTAATATCATATTCAAGCGTTTTGCATTAAATCCTGTGGCAGATCTCTGGGGTGTACCATAAACAGCTGTGCTAACCAAAGCTTGGACTTCAATCATTAAAGGTCTTAAACCTTCTAACGTTGCTGCAACAGCATTTCCAGATAATTCTCCATCTTTTTCAGAAATTAGAATTTCGGAAGGATTAGAAACTTCCCTTAAACCAGATCCCTGCATTTCATAAATTCCTAATTCATTTGTAGATCCAAATCTGTTTTTGTTAGCCCTTAATACTCTGAACACATGATTTCTGTCACCTTCAAAGTGCAAAACAGTATCTACCATATGCTCTAAAATCTTTGGACCGGCAATATGACCATCCTTGGTAATATGGCCAATTAATAAAACAGGTGTTGCTGTTTCCTTTGCAAATTTAATTAGTTCAGTTGTACATTCTTTAATCTGAGAAATACTTCCTGCCGAGGATTCAATGAAATCACTATGTAACGTTTGAATAGAATCTATAATTACAATTTCAGGTTTTAGGCTTTCAATTTGCTTAAATATATTCTGAGTTTTTGTCTCAGTTAAAATATAACAGCTCTCGCAACTAGGATTAATACGTTCTGCACGCATTTTAATTTGCCTCTGACTTTCTTCTCCCGAGACATAGAGTGTTTTATAATTTATATTCAGTGCAATCTGGAGTAATAAAGTACTCTTACCTATACCTGGTTCTCCACCTAGTAGGGTTAAGGAACCCTTTACCATTCCACCTCCTAAAACTCTATTGAATTCGTTATCTAGTATATCTAATCTTGCTTCTTGAGACGTATCAATTTCATTTATTTTTAATGGTTTTGAAATTCTAATGTCAGTTGAGCTCTGTGTTTTCCAATTGCTTTTTTCAGGTTTTTGTATGACCTCCTCCGCAATTGTATTCCATTCTTTACAAGAGGTACATTGTCCCTGCCATTTAGAAAACTGACTACCACAGTTTTGACAAAAAAAAGTTGTTTTTATTTTAGCCATTTAAATATAGGATGAAATATGCTTTAGATAAAAGCATGGCTAAATTAAGATAAATTTAGTTGATGTCTTTAAACCAATTTATAATTGTTAGGATTTTTATAGTAGCGATTTTTGATGTAAGTTTTGTAGATAAAAATAGCTTGATTTTATCATAAAGAGCTTCGAAAAAATAGTCTGTTGACGGTATTCTTTTTTTAGTTGTCTTCATCCTCCTCCTCCTCTCCTTCATCATTATCTGTATCGACAACTGTTAATTCATCAATTTTCGAAAAAATGAATTCTCTGTTTATATGACTAACATCCTCTAATGTTAGTGCTGATTCATATAGCTTTTTGGCCTTTTTAGTTTTGCCAACTTTCTCAGCATATTGTGCTAGATAATATGTTCCTAAAAGAGATTCTGGGTCTAACTTCTTTGCCAATTTCCCAATATTCTCAAGTGATTCTAAATCTTCACGTCGCTCCGCTATTTTAACAACCTTATCAAATTCTTCTTCAGTAATTGGTTTTTTAATCCCAAATAAATCTTCAATCCTCTTGTACCTGTCTATCAAGTACTTGTCTAATGTACCTTCGTATGGCAATACCTTTTCTTCAAGTTCTTTTTCTCTTAGAGGTTTATATAACTCAAATATTTTATCAAAAGATCTTGCAATGGCACTTGTTACCAAGGTGTAGTGATTGTCATTTTTAAAATCGTCAAAGTAATAGGTTAAGTATTGATTATTAGCCTGTGATATTTGACCATCTGCGTCGATCACAGCGTCTCTTATACCTGGTAAATCCTTGTCTGAAGTTGCCATGTAATAAAAAATGTCGTCTTTGAAAAATTCTAATCTTTCACCTAAATAATCCTTAACCGTTCCGGATAAATCAGGACTTAAACATACATATGCATTAAATAATGGATCTTCCTTGAATAAATAGGAATTAATAAAATTTCCCATAAGGTCATGACCTACCGCAACTTTAAATTTACTAGTCTTATATTTATTGTCTAAATAAGGAATTAACTCATCTGCAACAAACTCATGAAAACGAAGGCCGGATTCCTTTGGAAATCCTGTCACCTCATCACAATATCCATCGTAAAAACGTTCGTTTGCTTGCACAATACCAACAACAATAGAGCTTGGCATATCATCAAAATAGGTCTGAAATTGAAGTTGACCAACTACTGGTTCAAATAAATAATCTCCATCAAATACTATAACTAATGGATGTATTATCTCAGAATCAGGATTATAATCATTCGGTAGTTTGATTTTTAATTGCCTTACTGCATTTAGTTTTGAAGATGCAATCTCGCCATAAGTAATTTGAGCAAATAGCTGACACAAAAAGGCATTCAATAAAACTATAAGAATAGTCTTCTTCATTAATAAGTAGGTTTAATTTTGGTCTACCAAACATACTAATTAATCGGTAATCTGTAAATTTTTTTCGATGAAATGCATTAATTTTTTAAAGCATCTTGAGCATCATACATTTTATCTAGCATTATTTCTTTATCAATATACTGAGATGGCTCTAGTAACAACCCTGCCTTGTAGCGCAACAATGCTCTTTTATAGTTTCCTTCTTTTTCGTGAAACATACCCATATAATATGCACTTAGCATTGAATTTGGGTATTCCTTCTTTACTAACTTTGCTAAATTCTCAAGCGACTCTAAGTCATTTTTTTTGTTAGATGCAGAAGCTATTGCTCTAATATCATTTTCTATTAACTTTTTCTTAAACCCATAGAAATATTCAATATCCTCATATTTTTTGGTCAGATATTCAAAAGGAGAACCTTCAAATGGAATTATTTTTTCATTATACTCTTTACCGTTTATAGGTTTGTATAACGTAAATATTTCGTTTAAGGCCTTAGGTATGCCCCTTCCTACTAAGGAATAATGATTGGCATCTTTAAAATCATCGAACTTATATTGAAGCTTTTCATTTTCTACTAATTTTAGTTTTGTATCGCATTCAATAATTGAATTGCGGAGAAATCTAATATCTGCATCTGCAGTTGCCATATAATAGAAGGATTCTTGTTCTATTAGGGCCAATCTCTCTTTTAATCTATCCGCCATTTTCGGAGCTAAATCCGGACTTAGCGCTATGAAGGCTCGAAAAATTGGTCTATCCTTAAATAAATAATAATTCATGAAATTAGCTCCAAGATCATGACCAGCTATAATTCTATAATTAGATGCTGAATAATTATTTTCTATGTAGGGTATTAATTCTGATGCTAAAAATTCATAGAAATTTGCCCCTTCTGCAATGGGTAAAAAGTTATCATCGTCATAATAAAAATCATCCTCTCGAGTATTTCCTTGTTTCACACCTACAACAATACAATCTGGTATGTCTTCCCAATAGGCTTGATAGTCTATATTCCCAGCAACTGGCTCAAATAGATAATCACCGTCAAGTACAATAACTAAAGGATAGGATCTTTTACTGTCGGAATCATAATTTCTTGGCAACTGTATTTTCAGTTCTCTAGATCCATCTAACTTTTTAGATTCAATAGTTTCATAAAGTGCTTGTGAATTAGTGATACATACTGAAAAAACAAATAAGAGTAAAGTATATAAATTCTTCATTGGCAGATTGACTTATAAAGTTAAAGCAAGGTAAAAAATATTTCTAAACAGCACGTTTCCTTCTATTATAGATAGGCAGATATAGTAATGAAATTCCTCCTAAAATAATTATCACAATGGTTTGTGAAGACCACATAATCCAACCAAATGCTCTGCTTTGATCTTCTGGCAAACTAAAAATTAAAAATGCAATTACAATAGCTTCGGGAAATGAGCCGATTCCACCATTTGTCGCAGCGATACTGAAACTGGCTAGAATAAATCCGATTAATACAGGGGCTAAAGATATTCCTTCTAAATCTGGCAAGGATAAAGTAGTAACATAAAACATCAACAGGTACATCACCCAAATGAATATAGTATGAAAAATGAAAGACCACTTGCGCTTCATTTTAAAAATGCTCAGAGCTCCCTCAATCAATCCATTTATAAAGGATTTTATTTTTATGGCAAAACTAGATTTGCTCCTTTTTATAAAACCTAATATCAAGACAATCATCAATAGCAAAATAAGAAGACCCGTGATGAGTGTTTGAGGACGAAATTTTTCAACAAAAAAATTGAATATAAATTCAAATTCTAAAAAAAGCGCAACAGTAATTATAATAAGTAGCATTATTGTGTCTGCCAAACGTTCTGCAACTATTGTCCCAATTCCCTTTTCAAATGGGATATTTTCATAATTGGTTAATATGGTAGCCCTAGTAATTTCTCCTGCTCTAGGTATAGTAAAATTGATGAGGTATGCAGAATAGACTGCCATAAAGCTATTGGCAAGTTTTGGCTTATATCCTAAGGGTTCTGCCATAAACAGCCATCTGTAAGCACGAGATGTGTGACTAAATATACCTAAAAACACCCCTAGAAAAATCCAAAGGTAGTTAGCATTCTTAAAATATTGAACTAATGTAGAAATTGATATTTGAGATAACGAATACCAAACTAATAATATACCCAACAAGAGTGGCAATAAGATTTTTAGAATTGGCTTAGTATTACTCAAAAGATTACTTTAGAAGATTGGTTTCTTCATCTGGAAATACCAAAGATGGTTTAAAAAATTTGGCTTTTTCAATATCCATAAATGCATAAGTGATTAATATTAAGATATCACCAACCGCGACTTTTCTTGCCGCAGCACCATTTAAAGTTATTTCCCCAGTATTACGTGGTCCTGGTATACAGTAGGTTTCTAAGCGTTCACCATTGTTATTATTTACAATTTGAACCTTTTCTCCCTGTATAATGTTTGCTGCATCCATTAAATCTTCATCAATAGTTATACTCCCAATATAATTAAGATCTGCACCTGTACATTTTACACGATGAATTTTAGATTTGACAACTTGAATTTGCATGAGGCAAAAATAATTAATTTAAAGCGATATTGTCTATTAATCTTATATCGCCTGCATAAACTGCAATAAACGCTCTATACGTTTTTTCTTTTGACTTTCTTTTTACTAGTTTTAAGGTTGAAGTATCTGCAATTGTGAAATATTCTAATTGTAACAATGGTTGCATTTTAAATTGCTTTTCAACCCATTCCGTAACTTTTTTAGCACTTTTTGTGCCAAACTGTATTTTGGCAGTTTTTAAAGTTCTGTATATAAACGGTGCTACTTCTCTATGATGATTTGTTAATCTTGTATTCCTTGAGCTCATTGCCAAACCATCAACTGCTCTGTGAATTGAACAACCTATAACACGAACTGGTATATCAAGTAATTCCACCAATTTTTTGATTATTTGCAATTGCTGGTAATCTTTTTCACCGAAGTAAGCTTTATGAGGTTTAACAATTTCAAACAAGCGCTTCACTATAGTACCTACGCCATCAAAATGACCATCTCTGAAAGCGCCTTCCATTTCATATTCTAGACCATCAAAAGTAAAAGCATCTGATATTACTTTTTGCCCATAAATATCTTCAGCATTTGGTGCGTAAACAATTATTTTTTTTTCGCTAACTGTGCTTAAAAGAGCAACATCTTTTTGAAGTGTTCTCGGATATTTTAAAAGATCTTCTTTATTGTCAAATTGTGTCGGGTTTACAAAAATTGAGACAATGACGATGTCATTTTGACTTAAAGCCTTTTCGACCAATGAAAGATGTCCTTCGTGAAGTGCACCCATTGTAGGAACTAAACCAATGCCCTTATCCTTTTCTTTTAACTCGTCGATATGAGTTGACAAATTATTTTTTTTATGATAAATTTTCAATTCTCTTAGTAAAATTTAACGCGTGCAAACTTAATATTTTACTGGCAATCTGCACAAAATTTTGTAATTTTGCATGTTTTTTATTTTGAATTTTTAAAAGCAGCTGATTTATGAAAGATAAACGAATTTTGTATGTGTCCTCTGAAGTAGTTCCGTATTTACCAGAAACAGAAATTTCTTCAATGTCGTTTGAAGCACCCAGAATGGTAAATAAGCAAGGAGGCCAAATACGAATATTTATGCCTCGTTTTGGTAATATTAATGAAAGAAGACATCAGTTGCATGAAGTAATCAGGTTATCTGGTATAAATCTAGTGATTAATGATTTAGATATGCCTCTCATTATTAAAGTAGCCTCAATTCCAAAAGAAAGAATACAAGTTTATTTTATTGATAACGAGGAGTATTTTAAACGTAAAGCAACATTGACTGATGAAGATGGCAACCTTTTCCCAGACAATGATGAAAGGGCAATATTTTTTGCAAAAGGTGTCATAGAAACAGTTAAAAAACTTAACTGGGCTCCAGATATTATTCATGTTAATGGTTGGTTAGCATCCTTATTGCCTCTTTATTTAAGAGAATATTATAAAACCGAACCATTATTTACAGAAAGTAAAATAGTTACCTCTGTATACAATCAAAACTTTGATGGTACGTTAAACAAAGACATGATAAAAAAGGTCGATTTTGATGGATTAGATGCTGAGGCTACAAAACCTTTAAGTAATCCTGATTATGTTAGCCTAATGAAAGTGGCAATTGATAATTCTGATGCTGTAATAAGAGGTTCTGAAATATTACCCTCTGAATTAGATGATTACTTAAATAGGTTAGAAAAACCAGTTTTAGAATACCACTCACTTGAAGAATTTGCAGACCCATACACAGAGTTCTATTCAAACACTGTTCTCAACAGTTAATATACTTATGAAAAAATATAGAATTGCCCTTCAATTATTTACATTTAGTTTGGTATTTATATCTTTCATTGCTTGTGATAAAGATTTTGCTAATCTAGATTCTGATGTTGTAAATTCAGACATTGCAACAGATTTCACTATTAAGAAAGATAGTTTCAATATTATAGCCTATTCAAAGCGCCTTGGGCCAGTACAATCTGATGGTTTAGGGATAAATTCTTTAGGAATTTATGATGATGTTTATGGCAGATCAACAGCTAGTTTTGTTTCTCAGGTTACCCCTTCTTCTTTTTCTCCAATATTTGGAGAAAATGTAGTTTTAGATTCTGTGGTAATGTATATCCCGTTTTTTTCGAGTGCAACCGAATTTGATGATGAAGGTGAACTGATTTACAAATTGGATTCTGTGATAGGTGATAAGCCCATTAAACTGAGTCTTTTTGAAAGCGATTACTTCTTAAGAGATTTTGTGCCAGATGGGGATTTTAATGAGTCTGAATCTTATTTTTCAAATAAGACCATTGCTGATTCTTCACCTATAGCGGAAACACTTCTTGAAGGCACACCAATCGAATACCTAAATGAGGATGGAACTGTTAATACTGAAAATATTGTTACCATTTCAAATGAGGTTTATACACTGACTGAGCCAGACACAGAAGATGATGAAGATGAAGATCCTCAAGTAATTCAAACCTTATTACCCGGTATTAGACTTGTTTTAAAACCAGATTTTTGGCAAGAGAAAATCTTAGATCAAGAAGGTGAGGCGGTTTTAAGTAGTCAAAACAACTTAGCTGAATATTTTAGGGGAATATATTTCAAAGCTGAACCAGTTAATGATGAAGGAAGTTTTATAATTCTAAATGTTGGTACTGTATCTTCAAATATCACCTTGTATTACACCAGAGATAATGAAAATGCCGATGAAGATAGTGAAGAAACTACTGAGCAATCAACTTTCCAATTGACCTTTGGACCTAATAGAGTAAGCTTTATTGAAAACGATTTCAACTTAACTTTAGCAGATGGGGATGAAGTCAATGGTGACAGCAGACTTTATATTAAAGGGGGTGATGGGTCTATTGCCAAATTGAAGTTTTTTGAAGGTGCTGATTTAGACGAGGATGACGACACATTCAATGCTTTTGAAACATGGAAAAATGATTTCGTTGAGACAGATGAAGATGGTAAATTTATTAAATCAAAACGATTGGTAAATGAAGCTAATTTGGTCTTTTATGTAGATCAAGACCTAGTTGAAGGTAACGAACCAAATCGACTATATGTGTATGATATAGAGAATAAAACACCGTTGGTAGATTATTTTTTAGATGGAATTGTAAATGCAATACCTTCGCTTTCAGTTATTAACCATTTAGGTCCACTTGTTCGTGTTGACGATGAACCTGACGGAGTAGGCATTAAATACAAATTAGAAATTACTGAGCATATTAATAATTTACTTTTAAGAGACTCAACTAACGTTGAATTGGGATTGTCAACAACTCTCAACGTTAATTTAGAAGAAAATTTTGCTCAACGACAAGTAATTTCTACAGAAGAAGATTTAACCTCACCACTTAGTTCGGTCATTACTCCACGAGGTACCATATTGCATGGTAATAATACTGAAGATGAAACAAAAAGAGTGTATTTAGAAATATACTACACTGAACCAAATAACTAAATCTTTAACCTATGTGTGGAATTGTAGGGTATATTGGCTATAGAGAGGCCTACCCAATAGTAATTAAAGGACTTCAACGTTTAGAATATCGAGGCTATGATAGTGCGGGTATTGCACTATATGACGGAACAAACATCAAATTATCTAAAACCAAAGGAAAAGTCTCTGATTTAAAAAATAAATTGGAAGATGAGATTTCTACTTCTGGTAGTCTAGGCATTGGACATACTCGTTGGGCAACTCACGGAGTTCCAAATGATGTTAATTCTCATCCTCACTATTCCAACTCTGGTGATTTAGTTATAATTCACAATGGTATTATCGAAAATTATGATGCCTTAAAAAAAGAGTTGAGCAAACGTGGTTATACATTCAAATCTGATACAGATACTGAAGTTCTTATCAACCTTATCGAGGATGTAAAAAAGAATGAGGACATCAAACTTGGAAAGGCAGTTCAAATTGCCTTAAATCAAGTTGTAGGTGCATATGCAATTGCAGTTTTTGACAAAAACAAACCCAACGAAATAGTCGTTGCTAGATTAGGAAGCCCATTGGCTATTGGGATTGGAGAAGATGAATTTTTTATTGCTAGTGATGCTTCACCATTTATTGAATATACGAAAAACGCTATTTATTTAGAAGATGAAGAAATGGCAATTATCCGAAGAAATAAAGGAGTTAAGGTCAGAAAAATTAAGGATGATGCTTTAGTTGATCCATATATGCAAGAGTTACAATTAAATCTTGAACAAATTGAAAAAGGAGGATTTGATCATTTCATGCTTAAAGAGATTTATGAACAACCAGAAGCTATAAGAGATACTTTTCGAGGAAGATTATTAACTAATCAAGCCATTATTAAAATGGCAGGTGTCGAGGACAATATGAAAAAGTTTTTGGCGGCAGATAGGATAATAATAGTTGCGTGCGGTACTTCTTGGCATGCTGGTTTGGTTGCTGAATATATATTTGAAGATCTTGCAAGAATTCCTGTTGAGGTGGAATATGCCTCTGAATTCAGATATCGTAACCCTGTGATTACGGGAAACGATATTGTCATTGCTATTTCGCAATCTGGTGAAACTGCTGATACTTTGGCCGCTATAAAATTAGCAAAATCAAAAGGTGCTTTTGTTTTTGGAGTATGTAATGTCGTTGGTTCTTCTATTGCTAGAGAGACAAATGCTGGTGCGTATACGCATGCTGGTCCAGAAATTGGAGTTGCATCTACAAAGGCATTCACAACACAAATAACTGTGCTAAGTCTCATGGCTTTGAGACTTGCAAGAGCTAAAGGAACAATTACAAGTTCAGAATTCAGGCATCATTTAATAGAATTAGAAACAATTCCTGCAAAAGTAGAAGAAGCTTTGAAATCGGATGGCTATGTACAAACCATTGCTGATATTTATAAAGATGCGACTAATTTTCTTTATTTAGGTAGAGGGTTTAATTTCCCTGTTGCACTTGAGGGTGCCTGAAAGTTGAAGGAGATTTCTTATATACATGCAGAGGGTTATCCTGCAGCAGAAATGAAACATGGCCCAATTGCATTAATAGATGAACAAATGCCAGTTGTTGTCATAGCAACTAAAAAAGGACACTATGAAAAGGTGGTTAGTAACATACAGGAAATTAAATCTAGAAAAGGTAAAATAATAGGTATCGTTACTAAAGGTGATAAAAGTGTTAAAGAATTAGCAGACCATGTTATTGAAGTTCCTGAGACACTAGAATGTTTCAGTCCTTTATTAACCACAATTCCCCTTCAATTATTGTCATATCATATTGCAGTCATGTTAGATAAAAATGTTGACCAACCAAGAAACTTGGCTAAATCTGTAACTGTAGAATAATTTAGATTAAATATAGAATCAAGGCCCTTTATTTGAGAATGTTGCAAATTAAGGGCCTTAATTTTTCCAAAACATGTTATGCGCGCATACATTTTTGCGAAATTCTCATTGTGTTTTCATATATTTAGTTAAATTGCCCTTTAAATAAATAACTAATTCTCTAAAATGAAGACAACTTTAAAGCTTTTAGCGATGCTTTTTTGTGTGGTATCCTTTGCACAAACCACAGTAAAAGGTAAAATTACAGACAATTCCGGCTTACCCTTACCCGGAGCAAATGTTGTAGTAGTAGGTACATCATCAGGTGCGTCATCAGATTTTGATGGAAATTATACACTGACGGCTGACCAAGAACCTCCATTTTCAATCCGTGTAACATACACTGGTTTTAAGGAACAAATAATCGAAGTAACATCAAACAATCAAACAATTGATGTTTCATTAGTAGAAGGTAACGAATTAGATGAAGTGGTAATTTCAGCATCTCGTACACCTGAACGGATTTTCGAATCACCCGTTACAGTAGAAAGATTTGGTCTAAAAGAAATTAAGAATACTGCTTCGGTAGATTTCTATGATGGTTTAGAAAACTTAAAAGGTGTTGATATTAATACTAATAGTTTAACGTTTAAATCTATTAATACTAGAGGTTTTGCAACGTTTGCAAATACAAGATTTATGCAATTAGTAGATGGAATGGATAATTCTGCTCCTGCACTAAACTTCCCATTAGGAAACTTACTTGGTATGACTGAAACTGACATCCTAAGTGTCGAGCTATTACCCGGTGCGTCATCTGCACTTTATGGAGCAAATGCATTTAACGGTATTCTTTTCATGCGAAGTAAAAACCCATTTGATTTCCAAGGCATCAGCGGTTATATAAAAAGAGGTATTACTTCTCAAGAAGCTGCGGGTGATAATGATTATACTGATTTAGGCATAAGAATGGCCTATAAGTTTAGTGATAAATTTGCTGCTAAAGTTAACTTTGGATATTTAAAAGGAACAGACTGGGCTGCAAATAATGAAGATGATAAGTTAAATCGTGGCTTGACTAGAGCTGATATTGATTATGACGGGATTAATGTTTATGGTGACGAAGTTAGTACTGATATAAATGGTGTGGCTCAAGCTTTAGAAGATTTAGGTTTAGCACCAGCAGGTATTTCAGGACTTGTTCCTTCTGTAAATGTAAGTAGAACTGGTTATAACGAAAGAGACCTTACAAATTATAATGCCGAAAGTATTAAGGCAGATTGGGGATTATATTATCGCCCATGGGAAAATGATTTCGAAATCCAATATGTTGGTAAAATAGGGTCAGGTAATACCATTTACCAAGGTGCAAACCGTTATAATATCAAGAATTTCTTTTTACAACAACATAAATTAGAAATTAGAAATGACAACTTTTTTGTTAGAGGTTATGTCACAGAAGATAAAGCCGGTGATTCTTATGATATGGTATTCACGGGTATAAATATTAACCGAGCATGGAAAGATGATAATACATGGTTCGGAGAATATGTTGCTGCTTATGCAGGTGCTACCTTGGGTGGTGCAACTAACGAAGCGGCCCATATTGCTGCCAGACAGGCCGCAGATACAGGTAGATTTTTACCAGGAACTCCAGAATATCAAGCCGCTTTTAATCGTAGTGTTAATGATCCTGATTTAAGTACAGGGTCAAAATTCCAAGATAACTCTAAGATATATCATGGTGACTTCAATTATAATTTTGGTGATCTGGTAGATTTCGCAGAAATTCAGGTTGGAGGATCGGTTAGAAGATATAGCCTTAATTCTTCTGGAACAATATACACTGATATTGATGGGCCAATTAATTATGATGAATTTGGATTGTATACACAATTGCAAAAATCATTAGAGCTTTCAGAAAGTGTAGAGTTGAAATTAACAGGATCTTTACGTTATGATAAAAACGAACTTTTTGATGGTTTCTTTTCTCCAAGATTATCTGCTGGTTTTACAATTAATGAAGATCACAACATTAGAGCTTCTTTCCAAACTGGATTTAGAAATCCAACAACTCAAGATTTATATATTGGTCTAGATGTTGGTCGTGCAATCTTAGTTGGAGGTGCACCAGACAATCCAGCGAGAGATATTAGAAACTATGATTTAAGCCCTACTGGTACTGCAATAACAGGACAGACAAGTTTAGAAGTTAATGGCACTGGAGCTTATAACAACTCGTTCTTCGCAAACTCTGTTGGTGCGTTTGCTGCAACAGGAAACCCTGCTGCGCTAGAAGTAGCAAATTCAAACTTAGCGCAACCTGAGCAAGTAACTTCTTTTGAATTAGGATATCGAGGCAAATTTAGTGGTGTAATTGTTGATGCATCGGCTTATTATAATCAATACCAAGATTTCTTAGCTAATGAAACTGTTATATCACCTTTTTATGGAGATGTTGGTTTAACTCAAACACTTCCTAATGGCACTCCGTTAGCGGTAGCTGCAATTGCAAATGGTGATTACCAAGCTTACCAAACTTACACTAATGCTGATGAAGATGTAAATTCTTACGGCGCGGCGATTCAAGTATCTACCAAAGTATTAGACGGTTTTGATTTAAGTGCTAACTACACATATGCTAAGTTAGACTTTGACACGGAAGCTAATCCAGATTTTAGGACAAATTTTAATACACCAGAGCATAAAGTAAAAGTGTCGTTTGGTAAAACTGAGTTGTTTAAGAACTTTGGTTTTAATACCTCTTGGAGATGGAGTGACAATTTCTTCTGGGAAGCCTCTTTTGGTGACGGTGAAGTACCAGCATATAGTGTTTTAGATGCACAAATTAATTATAGAATACCAAGTTTAAAAACTACATTAAAAGTTGGTGCAACCAACTTATTACAAGATGAGTATTTTACAGCTTTTGGAACTGGTTTCATCGGGTCAATGTATTACGCATCTATAACTATAAATAACTTATAATAAAATTGACAATGAAAAAATTTAAATATATAATTCTATCTTTTCTAGCTATTGGATTTTTAGCTTGTGAAAATGAAACTTTAGATGATCTTAGAAACAGAGGTAATACTGATACCGAACCATTACCAGAGCTTACTTCTGGAACAGCCGACTTTTCAAATTACGTGGCATTTGGACCTTCATTTACGGCTGGTTTTAGCGATGGTTCAGTGTTTCTTGCTGCACAAGAGAATTCATTTCCAAAAATAATTGCAGATATGTTTACTAATGCTGGTGGAGGAAACTTTACGCAACCCTTGGTAAGTGATAATTATGGTGGACTTGCAGCGGGAGGAGTAAGAATTTCTGATCCAAGATTAGTTTTTGGCGGTGCAGGACCGGTACCATTAGAATCCGTAGTTGGGCCAGTAACCGTAGGGACAGATATAGTTCTAAATAATCCTACAGGACCTTTTAATAATTTAGGAATACCAGGAGCAAAAAGTTTTCATTTTATAGCACCTGGTTACGGAAATATTGCTAATTTACCTAATGCTAATCCATATGCGGTACGGGTTACTGGAAATACACCAAACACCACTATTTTAGAGTTAGCTACTGCACAAAACCCAAGTTTTTTTACTGCTGATTTGATTGGTGGTAATGACGTTTTGGGATATGCAACTGCAGGTGGTGATGAAACAATTGATCAAATTACTGATCCTCTAACTTTTGAATTTGCCTTTAATACAATAATTGATGGTCTTACAGCAAACGGAGCTAAGGGTGTAGTTTCAAATATCCCATATGTTTCAAGTTTACCTTATTTTACAGCAGTTGGTCATGATGTTGTACCATTAGACCAAGCCACTGCAAATTTAGCAAACGGTGGATTTGCTGCCTACAATGGTGGCTTATTATTTGCACAGAGTAATGGGTTATTAGATGCAGAAGAAGTAGCTCAAAGGACCATAAATTTTACAGCATCAAGTAATAATGCTGTAGTGATTGAAGATGAAAATTTAACTGATCTATCTGCATTTAACATACCAAGTTATAGACAAGCTACGGCAAACGACTTAGTGGTTTTACCAGCTGCCAGTGTCATTGGTACAACAGTAGGAGGAAACCCTACATTAATTAATGGGGTGTCAGTACCCTTAGCAGACCAGTGGGTATTAACACCAGAAGAACAAATAGAAGTTGTTACGGCTGTTGACTCATATAACTCAACCATTTCTTCAGTTGCAAGCTCTAGAGGTTTGGCATTTGTTGATGTAAATGCTCTTTTAGAAGAAGCCGCTAGTACCGGTATTGTGTTTGACGATTTTATTCATACCGCAGATTTAGTTTTTGGAGGCCTTGTAAGTCTCGACGGTATCCATCTTACTTCTAGAGGTTATGCCTATATGGCAAATGCTTTCTTGCAAGCTATAGACACAACTTATGGTTCTAATTTTGAAGCTTCGGGTAACATAGCTCGAGCAGACGATTTTGTAACTAATTATTCTCCTTTATTGCAATAAATTTATATAAATAATTAAATAAAAAACACGCTTCAATAAAGCGTGTTTTTTTTATCTCAAAAACAAGCAGTTTTTTTAAATAAAACTATATCTTTGCAGCGCGAAAAACACATTGTTTTTCAGAATTAAATTAAAGCAAAACAAAAACAATTAAGTAATGTCAAAAGTTACAGGTAAAGTTGCACAAATTGTAGGTCCGGTTATCGATGTTGAATTCGCTTCTGGCGCAGAACTTCCAAAAATTTATGATTCATTAGAAATAGCAAGACCTGATGGTTCTACGTTAGTATTAGAGGTACAATCTCACATTGGTGAAGATACAGTAAGAACTATTGCAATGGATTCTTCAGATGGTTTAAGCAGAGGGACAGAAGTTGTTGCGACTGGCGTACCAATCCAGATGCCAATTGGTGAAGATATTTATGGACGTCTTTTTAATGTAATCGGTGATGCAATTGATGGATTAGGCGATTTACCAAAAACTGATAAAGATGGGCTTCCTATTCATAGACAAGCTCCAAAATTTGAAGATTTATCAACTTCTACTGAGGTTTTATTTACAGGTATCAAAGTAATTGACTTAATTGAGCCATATGCAAAAGGTGGTAAAATTGGTTTATTTGGTGGTGCTGGTGTAGGTAAAACAGTATTGATTCAAGAATTGATTAACAATATTGCGAAAGGTCATGGTGGTCTTTCTGTATTTGCTGGTGTTGGTGAAAGAACTCGCGAAGGGAACGATTTACTGCGTGAGATGTTAGAGTCTGGTATCATCAAATACGGTGACGATTTCATGCATTCAATGGAAGAAGGCGGTTGGGATCTTCAAAAAGTAGATAAAAAAGCTATGAAGGATTCAAAAGCTACATTTGTATTCGGCCAAATGAATGAACCTCCTGGAGCACGTGCTCGTGTTGCTTTATCTGGTTTAACAATTGCTGAATATTTCCGTGATGGAGCTGGTGATGGACAAGGAAAAGATGTACTTTTCTTCGTAGATAACATTTTCCGTTTTACACAAGCTGGTTCTGAGGTATCTGCATTACTTGGTCGTATGCCTTCTGCGGTAGGTTACCAACCTACATTAGCAACTGAAATGGGTGCGATGCAAGAGCGTATTACGTCAACTAAGAAAGGTTCTATTACATCTGTACAGGCAGTATATGTACCTGCGGATGATTTAACAGATCCTGCACCTGCGACAACGTTTGCTCACTTAGATGCAACAACTGTATTGTCGCGTAAAATTGCAGAGCTTGGAATTTATCCAGCAGTAGATCCATTAGACTCTACATCTAGAATTTTAACAGCTGACATCTTAGGTGATGATCATTATGATTGTGCTCAAAGAGTAAAAGAGTTGTTACAACGTTATAAAGAATTACAAGATATTATTGCTATCCTTGGTATGGAAGAATTATCTGAAGAAGATAAGTTAGCTGTAGGACGTGCACGACGTGTACAACGTTTCTTATCTCAACCATTCCATGTTGCTGAGCAATTTACTGGTATACCAGGTGTTTTAGTAGATATTAAAGAAACTATCAAAGGTTTCAACATGATAATGGATGGTGAATTAGATCACTTACCAGAAGCTGCGTTTAACCTTAAAGGGTCTATTGAAGAAGCTATTGAAGCTGGTGAGAAAATGCTTGCTGAAGCTTAATTTAAAATTTCAGAACTATGTATTTAGAAATTGTATCGCCTGAAGCGACCTTATTTAGCGGAGAAGTAGACTCTGTCGCTGTTCCAGGTGTTAATGGTGAGTTTGAAATGTTAAAAAATCACGCTTCTATTGTATCTATTCTAAAAGAAGGTCATGTAAAAGTAGCTGGCAGTAACATTCAGTTAGAAGAGGAAGTAGAAGATAAATTTACTAAGTCTGATAGAGGTGTTTGGTTAGCTATTAATTCAGGTACAATTGAATTGAAAGATAATAAGCTAATTGTATTAGCTGATTAGAGAAATAATAATTACTTATTAAAAACGCCAAACTTAAAGTTTGGCGTTTTTATTTTATCCGATATAAACTTAACACATTGCTTGTATTCAATATCAATATATGAGGTATGCCTTTTATATTAATTTGTTCCATTGCCTTGGCCTCATTATCGGTAATGTTACTTAATTCCTTAAATATTGAACTGTTTCCATTATTATGGGTTAAAATGTAGCCATTTGAGGCATCATATCTTATGGTTTCTACCTCTGCGCCATATATACCACCTATTCCAATTACTTCTAGTTTGTCATCTTGATTCAAATCTAAAAATTCAAAATCTAATGTTGGTCCAAATTGCGATTCACTTGGCAATCGTACAAATTCAAAATTTCCATCGCCGTTGTTTTCTATAAAATAAGAACTGAATGTTGTGGCTTCTAGATGCAAGGCTGAATCAATATTATCCTTACCATAAACATCAATAATATTTGAGTTAGCAAATTCACTGTAAGTTCCAATTTTATTATTTAGAAATGGTGTTTGTTGCGATGAACATTCTTTTCCTCTCACAGGATATAAGTCACCATTATCTTCCTTACTCAATGCGATATCATAGCTTTTATTATCATCAAAATAATTAGCATATATGTGTAATGGTTCGTCCTGAGTTGGATGGAATTTATTATTCTCGCCATAATTCCCAACAAAAAAATCTTCATCACCATCTTTATCATAATCGATATCACGTATAGTTTGATACCAACCTGTTTTAATATCTGATTCCTGATTAACCTTAATAAAAATGCCTTCATTATTATTAAAAAAACTAACCGGCATCCATTCACCAACAACAATTAAATCCTCATCACCATCATTATCGTAATCTGAAAAAATAGCATCATTTACCAAACCAAGATTGTTCAACTCATCTCCTTTGTCTGATGTTACATTAATAAAATTACCGTTTATATTTTCTAATAGATAAGATTTTGGTGATATAGGATATTTCCCTGGAACCACACGACCACCTATAAATAAATCCAAATCACCATCGTTATCAAAATCGCCCGATGCAATAGCCTTGGTAACCGTTAGCATTACAGGCAGTTTTCCTTTTGAAAATATACCTTTTCCGTCATTTATATACAATCTATCCTGAAGTAAAGGATTTGCCTCATTTAAACTATAATTCCCAGAAGCTATATATAGGTCTAAGTCATTGTCATTATCAGCATCGAAGAAATGTGCGTTATTATCATTAAAAGCTTTTTCCTTTTCGAATAATTTCTGGTTACTTTTTCTAAAAGTTGCATCACTTTTTTGAATGTATAATTCAGATGTAAATCCCATAGTATTCCCAACAAAAAAGTCTTCCAATCCATCATTATTAACATCTACAACTACAAGCGCATTATCTATTTTAGATTGCTTTTGCGGTAATAATAATTGTATTTCATAATCGTTAAAATCAACTGACTTATGTTTAAAATCAATCCCTATTTCATCAGCTAAAACAGACTCAAACAATTTTACACTCTCATTCTCTGATTTTAAATCTTTCTCAGCATTTGAATAATCAATAGTCAATTTTTGGTTAGTATTAATATTGGTTAGAGTTTGAGATTTGTTTTCGGGCCAAGTGACTTTAATACTATCAATCTTTTGAAATGACCCAAGACCAAAATTAATTTGATTGCTCACCGAAGACTGGTAGCCTCTACTTGCATATACTTCTCTAAGCTGCTTGGTATCTTTTGCATAAAGTTCAACTCTTGTACCAATTCCATTGATGTTATATTTAGGTCCTTTTAAGTCTATACTTAAAAAGTTAGATTTAGAATTATTACGATATATTGAAGCCATGTCAGATTGGTTATTCAATACCAAATCTAAATCACCATCATTATCTAAGTCAGCGTAAGATGCGCCATTAGAATTCAATTTTTCACCAAAACCATATTTTGAAGATGAATCGTTGAATGTGTAATCTTTATTATTTACAAACATAAAATTGGCCAACTTAGCCGATGGGATTAATTCCTGAGCTTCTGTAAATCTTTCTTCTTTGTTAGTGCTTAAATCTTTATTAAGCATTGTTCTTCTAAAATCTTGATTCGCAATATCCTTTTCAATCCCATTTGTAATAAACACATCATTATAACCATCATTATCAAAATCAGCAATTAAGGGTGCCCAACTCCAATCTGTCTTTGCAATACCTGAGAATTGACCAATTTCACTATAGGTGCCATTTCCATTATTCAATTGCAACATATTAGACATGTATTGATGGTGGTAGCCTTGTTTAACCATGTGATTAAACTTAGTTATATCCATCGATGCCATATTTTCCTTACCTCGTTTTCTGTCTGAGGCTAACATGTCTAATACTATAAGATCAGGCATTAAGTCATTATTAATATCCGCAAAATCAGAGCCCATACTATTATTAGAAATGTGCTTAAAAGCGTCTAGAACAGAATTGGTAAATGTACCATCTTGGTTATTGATGTATAAAAAGTCTGGTTCAAAAAAATCGTTAGCCACATAAATATCCGGCCATGTATCATTATTAAAATCGCCTATTGATGCACTTAAACCCCAAGCCTTCTCAAACGAAATTCCTGCTGATTTTGTCACATCCTTAAATGTGCCGTCGTTATTTTGATATAAGCGATCTATGTCATCTTTTGTTATACGTGGTAGATCCTGAGGTTGTAGATATAAATCTTTGTTAGTATCGAGACTATGATTAACAAGATACAAATCTAAATCGCCATCCTTATCATAATCTAAAAAGTAAGCTTGGGTTGAAAAGCTATAATCCTTAAGGCCATATTTTACAGCTTCCTCTTTGAAAGTATTGTCCTTTTGGTTGATATAAAGCTTATTTTGCCTTGCCTTTCTATTTTTTATAGAGGCTGATTTACAAACATAAATATCTAACCAACCATCGTTATTAATGTCAATCATAGTTACCCCTGTGGACCAACCTTGGTCATCCATAACATCAGCGTCTTCAGTGATATCCTCAAAAATAAAGTTGCCTTTATTAAGGTATAATCTATTGGATTTCTGATTTGAAGTGAAGTAAATATCCTCTAATCCATCATTATTTATATCTCCAACTGCAACACCTCCTCCATTATAGATATAACTGTAATTTAAGAAATTGAAATCTACTGTTTCTTCAATACTATTTATGAAATCTATGTTGGAATGACTCGATGGGATATTTGTAAATAATGTAGTGGCTCCATCTTTATATGGCACATTATCTTTACCACAACTATAGAATAAACTCAATAGTAAAATAAGAATCTGGTTGTACTTCATTTGTAATACATGAAATACGAAGTTAAGTACTTTTTGACTAATAATTTGATGCTTATACTATTCAGATTTTACCTAAGATCTTATCCATTACCCAAGCTGTATGAGTTGCAGTTTTCCCAGTTGAAGGATGTTGAAAATCTGAATTTAAATGTTTTACCATATTCTCAACATGATACTGTTGAATATGCTTAGGATTCTCAATAACTAAATTCTCATGATGATTTTGCACAGTAATTCCTATAGGAACTTCTCCAAAAATTGAAAACGAAAGTTCGCCTTGGCTTCCAATAATTCTAACTTTGTCCTCTCTTTTATAAGTTCCAAAACTCCACATACCAGCTCCAACGACACCAGACTCATGCTCCCATGATCCTGAAATGATATCCTCTGCACTATATAAGTTCTGTTGGTTTCCTGATACACCGTTGGCACTTTTAAAATCACCAAATAAGTAGGCAAAAAGGTCTAAACCATGACTTGCTAAATCGTCAAAATAGCCCGCTGGCGCAATTTTAGCATCAGTTCGCCAATTATAGATGTCCGATTTATCCAGATTACTTGCTGTTCGACTTAAATACCAACTCACATGTCTAACATCTCCAATTACATGCTCTTCCAAAAGGGATTTTACCTTATTAAATCGTGGTAACGACCTACGATAATAGGCCACAAATAATGGTAAGCTTTGTTTTTCAAAAGTATTTTGTATCTCTTGACACTCTGCATAACTCGGTGCCATAGGTTTTTCAATACAGCATATTTTGCTTGCTTCTGCTACTTTCAATGCATAATAATGATGAGTATCTGGTGGTGTAGCAATATAAACGGCATCAACTTGGGGATTTTTAATCAATTTGTCAGCGTCATTATAATAAAGTGGTACATCATGTCGTTTTGCATAATCTTTAGCCCGTTCTAGGTTTCTTCGCATTACAGCTACCAACTCAAAACCATCAGTCATTTTGTATGCTGGTCCGCTTTTTATTTCGGTAACATCACCACAGCCAATAATTCCCCATCTTTTGGTTTGCCTCATTCTACAGTTGTTTTACAGCTTCTAGTTCTACTTTAAGTTCTTGAAACATCGTCATTATACTACTAAGTTTTAATTCTTTTTCATCGTATTCTTGTGTATTGATACAACAGGTAAATTCCCAAAGCTCTAATATACTTTCTTTAGAAACTAGGTAAGGTTTGTAAGCCTTATTATCAGAACTTAATAATAAGTCATTACTATCATCGTCTGTAAGATATATGCGTTTATAAACTAAACCATCGTTCTTAGTTAAAACGATATACGTTTTTCCATTTCTAATATCCTCAATATCTTCAACAAACTTCGCGACTACAAATGCACCATCCTTAACTGGCAACATAGAATCACCCTTAATCGGAAATGCTCTGTGTGTTCCTGTAGGTAGAAAGGGTAGCTTTATCTTTTGAAGTTGTTCTATATATTCGGGATCATCATAACCAGACAAATAGCCTGCCGAAGCTTTTGCAGGTATAATCTCAATCAAATCCTCATTGTCTTCATTAACCGTTACAGGAAATAACACACGCTTATTCCCTACTTCTATAAACGAAGTGTCCTTTGCTTTACGTAAATCTTTACGCACCAAAATATCTATAGGAATATTGAAATAATTAGACAGGTCTATCAAACGTTCTATAGGTGGTTCGCTTCTTCCCTCTTCATAAGACCCAACTACAGAACGCGTCCATCCCAAATCATCTGCAAAGCGTTCTTGAGATAACTTCTTTAAAGACCTGAGGTGCTTTATGTTAGCTTGTATAGGTTTCATCTAAATTAATTTTAACAGTATTTACTACAAATATAAGCAATAAAAACTACATATAATAGCTAATTTTGTTAGCCCCATGTATTTAAACTGTCATACATATTATAGCCTTCGTTACGGCACCATAAAACCTGAGCAACTGCTTGCCATTGCTTCAGAAAATGGTGTGCAGACTTTAGCGCTTACAGATATTAATACGACCTCAGCTTGTTTAGATATCGTTCGTCTATCCAAAAAATACAAGGTGAAAATTATTCTTGGTGTAGATTTTAGAAACAAAGCCCATCAAGAGTTTATCTTAATTGCAAAAAACAACGATGGTTTTCAAAATATAAATGATTACCTCTCTCAGTTTCTTCATAATCACAATTTAAAAATTCCTGAACGACCAAAACATGTCTTAGACGATTGTTTTGTGATTTACCCATACCAAAAAGGGAAAGATTTCAACTTGAAACCAAATGAATTTTTAGGCATTACACCCAAAGACCTTAACCAATTGAAATTTTCAAAATGGAATACACACCGAGAGAAATTGGTAGTTCTAAAAACAGTGTCTTTTCAAAACAAAAAAGGATTTAACACGCATCGCTTACTACGTGCTATTGATAATAATACCTTATTAAGTAAGCTTCCTAAATCTGAAGAAGGCTATGAGGATGATAAAATGCTACCATATGACGAATTATGTGGAATGTATTCGGAATTCCCAAGTCTTATTAGCAATACAGAGCACCTACTGAATAATTGCTCTATTTCATTTGATTTTGAAAATCCGATACCAAAAAACCAACGATTCCTCACAGAAAATGCTGATTCTGATTATTAACTTTTAGAAAAACTAACCTATGAAGGTATTCCCTACCGATATGGGAATAATGCAGATTCTAAAATATACAGCCGTATAAAAAAAGAGCTAGACATTATAAAACAAAAAGGTTTTGTGTCTTACTTTTTAATCAATTGGAAGATTTTAGAGTACGCACGTAGCAAGGATTACTACTACGTTGGTCGTGGTAGTGGTGCTAATAGTATTATTGCTTATCTGCTTCGTATTACAGATGTAGACCCTATTGAGCTCGACCTGTACTTTGAACGCTTCATTAATCTCTTTAGACAAAATCCACCCGATTTTGATATTGATTTCTCGTGGAAAGACAGAGATGATATTACCAAATTTATCTTCAACAGTTTTAAGCATACGGTACTTATTACGGTATATAACACTTTTAAATTTAGAGCGTCTGTTAGAGAACTCGGGAAAGTATTTGGATTGCCAAAGTCTGAAATGGATATGTTAACAAGAGGAAGGTTTAATATTAAAAAACTGGATAGACTATCATTACTTGTACTTAAATACAGTCAATTTATTGAAGGGTTTCCTAACTATCTTGGTATACACGCAGGTGGTATTTTAATTTCAGAAAAACCAATCCATTACTATGGTGCTACGTTTATGCCACCAAAAGGGTTTGCTACAACACAATTTGATATGGTTGTGGCAGAAGATATTGGCTTGTATAAGTTCGATATTTTAAGTCAACGCGGTCTAGGCAAAATAAAAGACACCGTAGAAATTATTGACAAAAACTACAGTAACCAACCGCCTGTAGACATTCATGATATTAAACGTTTTAAAGAAGACGAACGCATAAAATACTTACTCAAAAATGCTAAGGCTATTGGTTGCTTTTATGTAGAATCACCTGCGATGCGCATGCTTTTAAAAAAACTTAGAGTAGACGACTACCTTGGTTTAGTGGCCGCAAGTTCTGTTATTAGGCCTGGTGTTTCAAAATCTGGTATGATGCGCCAGTACATTTTACGCTGTCGTCACCCAGAAAAAAGAAAAGACGCACCTCCTGTACTCTTAGATATTATGCCAGAAACCTATGGTGTTATGGTGTATCAAGAAGACGTGATTAAAGTCGCCCACTATTTTGGCGGACTCACACTTGGCGAAGCTGATATGTTACGTCGGGGTATGTCTGGTAAGTTTAGGTCTAGAGCCGAATTTTTAAAAGTAAAACAACAGTTTTTTGATAACTGTAAAAACGATGGTAAATCTCTAGAACTTACTGCAGAAATATGGCGACAGATTGAAAGTTTTGCTGGTTATGCTTTTGCCAAAGGACACTCAGCATCTTACGCTGTAGAAAGTTATCAAAGTCTATTCTTAAAAGCCTATTATCCGCTAGAGTACATGACAGCTACCATTAATAATTTTGGTGGTTTTTACAGTACAGAACTCTATGTTCATGAAGCCAGAATGCATAATGGCAGTATTGAATCGCCATGTATTAACAACTCTTACAATCAAGCTATTATCAGAGGTACTACTATTTATCTAGGGTTTATGTTTTTACAATCTTTTGAGTCTAGAACTACAGCACGTATCCTTAGAGAGCGTGAACAAAACGGCACCTTTAAATCGTTAGACGACTTTATAGAACGGGTTCCTATCTCTATAGAACAAATCAGTATCTTGATAAAGATCAACGCGTTTCGATTTACAAACATCAACAAGCGCGAACTACTCTGGGAAGCACATCTAAAGATTAGCAAAACAGTAATACAAGAACATGTAATTACCTTGTTTAAGACAAGACGAATCAACTACAACACACCAGAACTACCAAGTACAGCATTAGAAAATGCGTTTGATGAAATTGAACTGCTGGGCTTTCCGTTATGTAATCCATTTCACTTGTTAGAAGTACCATCAACAAGCAAGTTACGTGCTCAACATCTAGAACAGCTTGAAGGTAAATACGTAACCATTGAAGGGTATCTGGTCACCACTAAAAATACAAGCACATCAAAGGGTAAACGCATGTATTTCGGTACATTTTTAGATAGAGATGGTGATTTTATAGATACGGTTCATTTTCCGCCTATTGCGAGCAAATATCCGTTTAGAGGAAAAGGTGTTTATGAAATTACAGGCAAGGTGATGATAGAGTTTGACTGTGTATCTATTGAAGTTTCAAAGCTTGAACGTTTAGCTGTTATTGAAGACCCACGATATTCAATAAAGTCTACAAATCCAACATTTCAAAGAAAGAAAAGTTTTAAAGACCTTAAAGCACAATATGAACGCTAATCGCTCTATAGTACATATGGATTTAGACACTTTTTTTGTGTCTTGCGAACGCTTATTAGATAGTAGCCTAAACGGAAAACCTGTACTCATTGGTGGTACCAGCGATAGAGGTGTTGTGGCATCTTGTAGTTACGAAGCACGAAAATTTGGCGTACACTCTGCTATGCCAATGCGTATGGCAAGACAACTATGCCCAGAAGCGATTATACTTAGAGGCAACTCTGGGATTTACACTAAGTTTTCACAGAATGTTACTGATGTTATAAAAGAAAGTGTGCCACTTTATGAAAAAACATCTGTTGATGAGTTTTATATAGACCTCACCGGAATGGACAAGTTTTTTGGTTGCCACAAATTAGCTTCAGAATTGCGCCAGAGAATTATTAAAGAAACAGGATTACCTATTTCTTTTGGTTTATCAATGAATAAAACCGTTTCAAAAATTGCTACAGGCGAAGCTAAGCCTAATAACGAAATTAGAATTCTTTCAGGTACTGAAAAACCATTTTTAGCACCACTATCGGTGAAAAAAATTCCTATGGTTGGTAGTGCTACCTATAAAGCACTTTGTGATTTGGGTGTAAAGCGCATCAAAACCGTACAAGATATGCCTATGGAACTCATGCATAAAGTACTAGGCAAAAATGGTCTATCCATTTGGAAAAAAGCCAATGGCATAGACAATAGTCCTGTAATACAATATTATGAGCGTAAATCTATTTCTACTGAGCGCACTTTTGGGCAAGACACCACCAATGTTCATAAACTAAAAGGATTGGTTATTGCTATGGCAGAAAATTTAGCATATCAACTAAGGCGTGGCAATAAGTTAACCGCTTGTGTGACATTTAAGATTCGATATTCCGATTTTCAGACCTATACACAGCAAAAGCGTATACCATATAGCGCTATGGACCATAACATTATTCCTGTTGTTTTAGATCTGTTTAATAAACTATATAATCGCAGGTTGTTGGTCCGTTTAATAGGTGTGCGTTTTAGTCATTTGGTCGAAGGTGGCCATCAAATCAACTTATTTGAAGACAACAAGATACAACTCAACCTAGCACAAGCCATAGACAAAATGCGAGAACGTTATGGTGATAGAGCTGTTATCAGTGCAGCAGGAATGGAAGCAAAAACCATTAGCCGTTGGAATCCCTTTAATGGTGAGCCACCACCTCTATTGGCAAATAGGCATCAATAATTATGAAAATTACTATCTTAGAATCATGTGTTATTCTTCAGCATTAAGGAAAAAACGAGAAAAAATTGAAAAAGAGCTTTGCAATCAAATAAAGGTGACGTTTGATGACAGCTCAACCTACAAGCCATATTTCCACCTCAACGGATTTACCCATGGGAATCTTCAAATCATAAAAATGGATGAACCCAATACAATCTACGATGCTAGCTGGGGAATAATACCAGATTGGGCAGTACATGATCCTGAAGTATTCAGAAAAAAAAGTAACACCTTAAATGCACGTTCAGAATCTATTTTTGATAAAGCGTCCTTTAGAAATAGCGCAGAAGATAAAAGGTGTCTCATCTTGGCAGATGGTTTTTATGAACCTCATCACGAAAATGGTAAAGCAATACCTTATTTCTGTTTCCAACCTTCAGATGAGAATCCTGACGGTGATGTGTTTCTATTTGCAGGTCTTTATAACGACATTGATGACAATACATTAAGCACAACTATACTCACAACAGATGCTAATGATTTTTTTATGGACGTACACAACAAGGGTAAACGCATGCCCTTGGTTTTAGATCCTCATTATTTTGAAGATTGGTTAGATGAAGGTTTGAGCATCCCAGAAGTTAATGAGCTAATGGCAGTTGGTATGACCAATAAACCATTTTCTGCACATCCTGTAAGCGGTGATTTATATAAAAGAAATGTAGATACTAACAAACCTTATATTATCCAACCTGTACAAAAAGATACTCTTTTTTAAAGTTAAAGAATGAAAGACACCTTTGTTACCATAGCACGTTACACCTACTCTTCTGAAGCCCAAATCATCAAAGGAAGATTAGAAGCAGAAGATATCCAAGTCTTTTTACGCGACAACATTACAATAGATACAGACCCACTAGTAAGCCATGCTATTGGTGGTGTAAAACTGAAAGTGCTTGCAAAAGATGAAAACAAGGCGAGAGATATTTTAGAATCTATTACAAAATTTTCTGTAGATGATGATGGCAACTTAATACGCTGTCCTAATTGTAATAAAGAAAAAATAGAACTTTATTCAACGATTAATAATCTTAAATCGTTTTTTCATTTTCTAATTGGTTTTATTTCAGGCACATTGCCATTCAGTGCTAGGTATGAATATAAATGTATCGATTGTAGCACACATTTTCCCGTAAATTAAATTCTTAATTCAATACTTTTTCTAGATTAAAATAATTTTACCTTTGAGGCAACAAACTAACTAATAAAATGATCCTTAATAAGAATTTATTTTTGATGGTTGCCTTACTATCAGTAATTAACAGTATTGATGCGCAAACAATACCGCAACAAAATTTAGACTCAATAACTTTAACCTCAACGCGTATTGATATTCCATTTAAAGAAAACTCTAGAACAGTTAATATCATAACTGCGGCAGATATTAAAAATAGTGCAGCTGTAAATGTTGCGGACCTTTTACAACAAGTTGCTGGTGTAGATATAAGAAGACGTGGTACGGGAGGAAGTCAGGCCGATTTATTTATTAGAGGTGGTGGTTTTGACCAAACTTTAATTTTAATTGATGGTATTAAAATGGATGATGCACAGACAGGGCATCATACAATGAATGCAGCTTTACCAATAGAAGTAATTGAGCGTATTGAAATTATAAAAGGACCAGCCGCTAGAGTGTTTGGCCAAAATGCGTTTACTGGAGCAATTAATATTGTTACAAAAAAGAAATTGAATAATACGGTTTCAACCAATGTTGAAGCTGGATCATTTGGTCAGCTTAATGGAAATGTAACCGTTGGCCTAGAACAAGACAATGCAACGCATATAGTACACTTTGGCAGAGTAACTTCTGCAGGATACAGAAATAATTCAGATTATGACAATTCTAATTATTTCCTTAAAAGTACTTTCAATGAAAATAAGCAGCCTATAGAAATGATTGCAATGTTTATGGAACGAAAGTTTGGAGCTGAAAATTTCTATACTACAAACTCTACATTTAATGAATACGAAGAAACTCAAAATAGTTTAATTGCCTTTACGACAACATTTAGAAAGAATAATTTTAAAATCCGCCCTAGAGTATATTGGAAACGTAATCAAGATGTGTTTTTGTTGAGACGATTTGAACCTGAATTCTATAGAAATTTTCATATTTCTGATAAAATTGGGGCAGAAGCTAATGCATCATACAATTCAAAATTAGGTATAACAGGATTTGGTGTAGACGTATCTAAAATTTACCTAGGTAGTAACAATCTAGGTAATAGAAACAGGTTTATGGCGACAGTTTTCTTGGAGCATAAATTCAATCTTGTAGATAACAAGTTAGACATTACACCGGGAATAGCAATGACCTATTTCTCTGATTTTGATTTTAATGCCTTTCCAGGTATTGACATTGGATATTCAATCACTGATGATTTAAGAATTTATGGTAATGTTGGTTACACCTATAGAATACCAACCTATACAGATTTATATTACAGTGATCCGGTAACATTAGGTAATCCAGACTTAGAACCCGAAGAAGCTTTTGCTCAAGAATTAGGGATAAAGTATTTCTCACCTAAGTTTTCTGCCTCTGTAGCCGTATTTAATAGAGATGCCGATAACTTAATTGATTACATAAGACCAAACACAACTGACGGTGTTTTTACAGCAACAAATATAAGAGAGGTAAATACTAAGGGAGTTGAGTTTGATGCTTCTTATAATTTTAAGATTAAAGAATTTAATCAGACACTTGCTTTTGGTTATTCATTTTTAGAGAATGATATTTTAGACCAAAACCCAGAACTATCTCGTTACTCGCTTAATACACTTAAGCACCAATATATCACAAGATTAAGTACACAGTTATTTAAGAATATAAGACAAAACATTGTTTATAAGTATGCCGAAAGAACTACCGGGCAAACCTATAATGTTTGGGATGCATCTTTAGTAATGCGTTTAAAACAAATGGAGTTAACCGTTACGGCAAGTAATATTTTTAATGCTGATTATATTGAAACAGGTTTTGTACCAATGCCTCCTAGCAATGTTCTATTTGGTTTTAGGTATAGCTTTAGATAACCTTACATAAAAATCCTCAATATTCAATTGGGTTATTTAGTTATATTCAACTCATGGAAAAAATTGTAATTAACCGAAAGCTCGCAATCTGGAAACTTATTCTAGGGAGTCTTGCTCTGGTTCTAGGAGTAATTTCATTATTTTCTAGTTTTAAAGGATTCTTGTTAATTGGAATGGGTGTATTTCTCCTACTAACTGAAGGGTCAGAATTTGATTTCAAAAATGGATTTTACAGAAAAACTAAATCGATATTAGGTGTTTCTTTAGGTTCATGGAAACCAATTCCCAAAATTGAATATGTGTCCGTGTTTAAAACGAACGAAAACACCACCCTACGATCTAGAACTGCAGAAGCCAATGTGTCTAAAGAAATCATAAAACTGAATTTATTCTATGACACAAATAAAAAAATTGAAGCCTATTCTACCTAAAAAAATTTGATGCTTTTGAAAAAGCCAAACAAATAGCAAGCTTCTTAAATACTGATATTCTCGATGCAACAGAAAGAGAGTCCAAGTGGCTTTAAGCAACAAAATTTAAAAATGTAATATTATAGTTTTAGAAACGTTTTATTAACTTTGATTTAAAACGGAATACTTTGGCATTGAACCTACAACAAATTCCACGAGTTAAAAACATAACCAAGACCGACTTTATAAAGTACTACTTTAAACCACAAAAACCTGTGGTTATTGAGCGTTTTATTGAAGACTGGCCAGCATATTCTAAATGGAGTTTAGATTATATGAAGGAAGTTGCAGGTGATAAAACAGTGCCACTATACGATGACAGACCAGTAGATTACACGGACGGTTTTAACGAAGCTCATGCAACAATGAAGCTGAGTGATTATGTAGATTTGCTCAAGCGTGAACCAACTAAGTTTCGGATTTTTCTCTGGAATATATTAAAGGAGGTTCCACAACTTCAAAAAGACTTTAAATATCCAAATTTTGGGTTACGTCTTATGAAGGGTTTACCCATGCTCTTCTTCGGAGGTACGGACTCATACACCTTTATGCATTATGATATAGATTTAGCCAATATTTTTCATTTTCATTTTGAAGGGAGAAAGCAGTGTATTTTATTTGATCAAAAACAAAATAAATTTCTTTATAAAATCCCTCACTCGTTAATTACGCGAGAAGATATAGACTGGACAAATCCTGATTTTGACAAGTGGCCTGCTTTAAAACATGTTGAGGGCTATATTTGTGATCTTAAACATGGTGAGGTTCTTTACATGCCAGAAGGTTATTGGCATTATATGCGATATATAACTCCAGGTTTTTCCATGAGTTTAAGAGCAATCGCCAGAAATCCAAAAAATCTTGGAAAAGCACTTTTTAACGTTTTTTTAATGCGAAACTATGATAACGTAATGCGTCGGATTAAAGGTCAAAAATGGATTGATTGGAAAAACAAAAAAGCAATTGAAAATACAAATCGTTTTATTTAGTAATTAACTGTAAAATTTAAAAACCCTTTCCCGTAAAAAAGCTTTTTACACGTATTCATTTAGTTTTTCATAAATAAGATGTGATTCCCAACCGCGATATAAAAGGTAATCCACTACTTTTTTTCGTTTCTTATACTTATTGCTTTCCTTTACTTGGTTAACTCTCTTGATTACAATTTCATCTAAAGTTTTTAGATATTCTGTTTCATCTATTTGATTAATTGCTTTAGTAATGCTATAGTTTGAAATATTTCTAAATTTCAATTCCCGCTTTAGTCTATTTTTACCCCATTTTTTAATCCTGAATTTCCCTCTAACAAAGGTCATTGCAAACCGTTCTTCATTTAAATAATTCTGCTCTATTAAATGAACTATAATTGTATCAATTACTTGCGGTATCATGTTCATTGACATTAGTTTAGCTCTAACCTCTTTATGGCAACGCTCTTGATATGCGCAAAAATTCTCCATTTTTTTTTGCGCTTCGTTTACTGTATATACTTTATTTAAATTCAAAACGTACAAATAAGTTTTTTCATAATTCAATTAAATTACTAAGTTGCGGTAGTAATTTTTCATAATGTATATTTCAAGGCCAGAATAAGGTTTCTACCAGGTGCAGAAATTCCTGAAGAATATGGTCGGTAACGTTGATCAGTTACATTTTCAAGACTTGCTGTTAGACTTAAATTGTTATTCCATTTATATTGCACTCTAAGATTAATTGTATGCCAAGATGGCGAATAAGGATTGCCATTTTCATCAATTGCATATAAGTATGCCTTAGAGTATTCTGATGGTGCTAATTGATTATTAGTTAAAGAACCATTGTAAACAAGGAATCCATCAAGCAGTAAATTCTTCCTATTCCAAAATAAGTGGGTTCTGCCAAAATTAGGAGCAACATGCCTAACAGGTACTTCGATACCTTCATTATCTTCAGTGCCTCCTATTACATTATATTGTGACCTTAGTTTTAAACTTTCTGAAAAATTAATCTCTAAACCAGCCTCAAAACCGTAAATCCAAGCCTTAGATGCATTTTGTATAGATTGAACATTGCTCAATTCACCATCATAAATGATTTCAGTTTCCCCATTGATATCAGAATCTCTTCTTATTAACGCGTTGTCTAGAAATGTGTAGTAGGTTCCTAGATCTAAAATTAAAGCATCATCAAAATTCAGTTTTAACCCTAATTCACCACCGTATGCATATTCTGCTTTTAAGTCACTATTGGGCACCACTACAGAACCAGGTTCAGAATCGAAAACCTTACCTATATCATCAATATTTGGTGCTCTAAAAGCAGTTGAGGCATTTAATTTCCACTGAATCACGTTATTTGGAGACCAAGTAATTCCAGCCGTCCCAGTAAGTGCTCCAGTATTTATTTCTGTATTATCAAATGGTAAATTTAAAAAATCGTTATTCTCAGTAAAATCTGCTTTTGCGATAACCTGATTAAATCTCAAACCTGTTTGGAACACAAATTTTTTATTAGGCTTATATTTTAAACTCGCATAGCTTGCAATGGATTGCCAAGTTGAACCGTCTGGATAACGTGTGACATTTCTAACACTCGTATCAGTTTCAATATTCTCTTCTTTACCAGTTGACCCAACCTTATTAAATAGGTATTCAAGTCCATAAAAGAAAGAGGTCTTTGGGCTAAGTGATTTTTCTAAATCAAGGTTAAATGAAAATGCATTAACGTTCTCTTTTCTTATTTCTCTGAAAGGAGATTGAAAATCTCTAACTTTTCGGCTCTCCTTGAAATTTTGATAAGCCAATGTCGATTGTATTTTGTCATACAAGTTAGATCTGCTGCTTGTTTTAGTAACTTGAAAATTGGTCATAAACCATTGCTGAGGACCATAATCCCACTGCGCTGATTTTAACCCATCTTCATCTGGCCTCAATAATCGATCATACCTTGGATAGTCTGAAGTTGTTGTAAAATAAAGGCCAAAATCAAAATTTAAATTATCAGACGGTTCATAACGAACTTTCTGCATTAAATTTATCTGATTGTATCCTGTAGGTATTTGTACTTGAGAATCTGGATTGTTCATTAAAACATCTTCACCATTTTCTCTAACAACATATTGATTTCGTAAGTACTCATTTGGTCCATGACTTCCCATTCTTAGGTCATCAAAGTTCGTGTAACTAACATTTGTTAAAAATGCCCATCTTTTATACCCTAAATTAAAATCAAAATGACCGGTTTTTTCCTCATTTGCACTTGCATACCTTATAAGAGCACTACCATTAAGGTATAATTCGTCCTTATATGATAATTGTGGTTTTTTAGTATAAAAACTCATCACGCCACCAATTGCATCACTACCATAAACAACAGATCCGGCTCCCAAGGTAACTTCAGTATTCTTAATAGACAATGGATCTATTGATATTACATTTTGTAAGTTTCCTCCTCTAAAAATAGCATTATTCATCCTAACACCATCAACAGTAATTAGTAATCTATTAGTTGAAAACCCTCTAATCATAGGACTCCCACCACCCATTTGGCTTTTCTGTACAAAAATATTACCGGTGTTTTCTAATAAGTCCGCACTTGTTTGTGGATTTACTAATGATACTTCTTCAGTACCAATACTTACAATAGTTTGTGGAATGTCTCTTTTTTCTTGCTCAAATTTTGTAGCCGAAATAACAATTTGACTTAAATCTTCAACCCTTGGTATTATATAGACAAAATTGTTGTTGTTTAATATTTCTGCTTTTATAATTTGTAATTTCTCGTACAGAAAATTTTGAAAAAAAATTAATTCATTATTTTCAAATATATCAATGGACACTTTACCGTTTAAATCTGTAACAAGTGATTTGGTTTTCTTAAGGTTATAAAGAGCTATTCCGGGTATAGGCTCATTAGAGGATTTTTCTAAAACCGTAATTGTTTGAGCACATATTGGTTTAAGAAATAAAACCAGTATAAGAGTGTAAATAAAATTGTATTTCAATTTTAGAGGCATCTGCATTAAATCTTTTCAAAAATTAGCTTAATGAAATACGTCGTTAAGCACCTGTAATGACTTAGGTTTTTTAAAACCTTCCAAATGTAATTCAAAATAATGCAATAACATATTTAAAAACTCACGTCTTTGCTTTGCATTTATTTTCACCAAATAAAGTGCATCAAAATTTATGCCCAACATATGTTTGAGGAGCAATAAATTTTCGCCAAAAATTGAGTGTTTTCCTTTATTATCGGATTCAAAAACACCAGATTCTAAGTTGAAAAACGGATGTTTTTGGTGAGTTTTTTCAGGATAAAAACCTAAATATTTTGTTAGATTAAGTAAAAACAACAAATGAAAATTTGAAAAATTATCTTCTGCATCCAAATACTGAAATGCAATTGAGATATAATTATATAGATCTTTGTTTGGCTCTTCCTCTCTTAAAACCGTTGATAAAATCTCCGCAAGAAATAATACAACTGAGCTTTTGTAGATGTTGGTGTGTAAGGATTTATAAACATGGCTAAATTTAACTTCCTTAATAAATTGAAAGGATTGATTAGGTCTATAATTTTCCTCAATTTGAAGTAATGATAATGGTTGAAAATAAATTGTTTTAGATTGACTTTTTTTAGACTTAAGAATTCCTTTAAGCATGTAACTTGTTATGCCATGCTCCTCAGTATAACACTTAACAATGAGATCATAATCACGATATTTTAATTTTGAAAGTACTATACAATTATTTGATTTAAGCATTTTATCTAACAATAAGAACCTTAAGAACTTTAGTCTCGAAGGAGTCTAAATCTGAAATCATAATTAAATAAACACCTGTTCTAACAATAGAATTCGTAAGATTTTTACCATTCCATATGGCAGTTCCTCCATCAATTGCAAAATTATAATTCGCCTGTGATGATCTTAAATTTACATTAGATTGAGCCTCGGCAACTAAATTACCTTCTACGTCGGTAATTTTAATATTTACACGCTCTGTAAGGCCCGTAATTTTGATGCCTTTATTAATATCATTTAAGTCACTGGACCCAAGTATATCGTATTCTGGTCTAACGGGATTTGGATAAACATACGCCTCCTCCAAATCTTCCTTGGTAGCAGAACCACCAGAAGTAAAAGCTACTAATCCTCTATTAGAAGCAAAATATACAATCCCATTATTTGGATCGATTGATATATCATTAATTGTATTAGAAGGCAAGGGTGAATTATCTGTAGTAAAATGATAAATTGTATTTTGCCCATCAGGCGAAAAATAGAAAACACCCGAATCGGCTGTACCAATCCATTTATTATTGGAACCATCAACTTTTATATCTGTTATACCTTGATTAGCTAATAGTTCTTTAGGTATACCCTCCTCAAGAATAATAATGGAACGTAATGTAGGATTGGGATCATCATAAAAGCCAAATGTGTTAAATAATACTCTTAATCCTTTGGTTGTTCCTAACCATAACTGATTTCTATTATCCAAAGCTAATGCGGTAAACCTTGTAAATGGTAGCACATTTTGAGATTCAGCATTTATATTTCTCAATGGATTATTACCAATATTTTCGTTATATGCTAACAATCCATTATTATATGATCCTATCCACTTGGTCCCATTGTTGTCAATTTCCATGTCAAAAAATCCTACTTCATCAGATAATGGATTATCAATTAAATCAGAAAAGCTGTAGCCTTGCCAATTCCCCGAAATTGGGTCAAAAGATTTTAAAGCACGATCTACCCTACTTGTTAATGACCAAAGGAGGCCAGAACTGTCAAACTCACTAGCTGAAACTCTGATATCAATATAATTTGGGTTGTTTGGCAAGATCAAAGACTCCAATCCACTATTTATCTGATTAAGCAATATTGTAGGCTCAAAATCATTTAGCTCTAATATACCATCTACATAAGAACTGATGAAAACTTGGCTTGGATTAAAAATATTCGGTGTGATTTCATTTAATTCTCTCGTCCCAAGGACACTGTCAAAGGGGATATTATACCATTCATCTTCATATAAATAACTAATTCCTTTGGATGTTAAAGGAAAGGGATTCAATGCTTCTGTGTATTCTCCATATGTGGCCCAAACAGATTCAGAGGTTGCGTCCAGTCTGAAAATGTTATTCTCAATTGGTCCATTGGGCAATAATTGCAAATAGTCAATTCCATCTGAAATTTCACTACTTATAACTCCGAGATCTTTAGTGCCAATATAGATTCTATTATCTAAATATGTCGCCGATGAAAAAACTGACATGTATTCTATTGATGCTTGAAAAATATTTACTAGTTGTATGTTTACGTCATATAGGAGCACTTCGTCATTCGTAGTAAATACAATACTATTTCCAGAAACCTTGCTGTCTTTTGGTAATGTGTCAAATTGAAATAATTGGTTAAATCCATTGATGTCAATCTCAAATAAGGACCTATTCGTGCGAGTTGCATAAACTTTTTCGTTTAATGTATTAACATTTCTGAAGTTTCCCCCTAAAACTGTTTCCCATTGCTGAAAATCAATTAGGTTTGGATTGCCCAAGTCTGCTCGCTTTAATCCAGTCCCGTCTAAACATGCCACATAAACAAAATTATCCAATACTGTAACTTCATTAACTCTTATCTGTGAACCTCCATTGCCAATAAAATAAGTGTCACCAAATTCTAATCTTTCTAAATCATAAACTGACACACCAAAATTGGTCGAAATATAAATAAAGCCGTTATGCTCATAGAAGTGATTTATTTGCTTTTTGTCAGGAGTAATATTTTCTTTATCTAAAATATCCACTATGGACAAAACTGACTGATCCAATGTTGAATATAATTCAATCAAACCTGTTTCATAGCCAATCAATAAATAATTAAAATCTTTACTGAAGTAAATTGTGGTTATTTCTCTTCCTGATAATCCTTCAACTGTTGTAATAGTTGAGAGCTCGTTTGTTAAGGGTTCATAGCTGAAAACAGCATTTTCAGCAGCAGCATAAATATTATTATTACCAGATACAACATCAACAATGTTGTTATATGAATAGTGAGATTGCCATAAATTCGAAAAATCTTGTGCAACGCCATCGTTACAAAAGAAAACAAATACAGCAAATAAATTTATCGCAAATCTATTCATCAATTCTTTCATTTGTTCAAATATATTTATTACAAACGGAATATTTAAGTATATAATATCAATAGAAACGAAAAAAGCCCCTAAAATTTGTTAGAGACTTTTAATCAAATTATTTTTCTTTTACTATATCACACCCTGCGCTAACATGGCATCTGCAACTTTAACAAAACCAGCAATATTTGCACCCTTAATATAGTCAACAGAACCATCTTCGCTTTTTCCGTACTTAACACAAGAGTCATGGATATCCTTCATAATATCTTTTAATCTTTCATCTACTTCTTTTCTTGTCCAACTCAAACGAAGTGAGTTTTGGCTCATCTCCAACCCAGACGTAGCAACGCCACCAGCATTAGATGCTTTACCTGGAGCGAATAATATTTTTGCATTTTGAAATTCATGTATTGCTTCAGGAGTAGAAGGCATGTTTGCACCTTCAGAAACACATATACAGCCATTATCAACCAATTGATTAGCTTCTTCTCCGTTTAATTCGTTTTGTGTAGCACATGGTAAAGCAATATCACATTTGACAGACCAAGGTCTTTTACCTGCAAAATACTCTGCATTTGGATATTTATCCACATATTCACTAATTCTTCCTCGTTTTTCATTTTTAAGATGCATTACATACTTAAGTTTATCTATGTCAATCCCATCTTCATCATGAATATAACCACCAGAGTCAGAAAAAGTTAAAACTTTAGCACCAAGTTCAATGGCTTTTTCTGCAGCATACTGAGCCACATTTCCCGAGCCAGAAATCACTACATTTTTTCCTTTAAACGAATCGTTCTGTGTACTAAGCATACTTTCTGCAAAATAAACTGTCCCGTATCCTGTTGCTTCAGGTCTGATAAGAGATCCTCCCCAAGATTGTCCTTTACCAGTTAATACACCAGTGAATGTATTGTTCAATTTTTTGTACATACCAAACATAAAACCAATTTCTCTAGCACCAACACCAATATCACCTGCTGGTACGTCAGTATTATGACCGATATGTCTATATAACTCAGTCATGAATGCATGACAAAAACGCATTATCTCATTGTCCGATTTTCCCTTTGGATCAAAATCCGAACCACCTTTACCACCGCCCATTGGTAGTGTTGTTAAACTATTTTTAAATACCTGCTCAAAAGCCAAAAATTTTAAAATACTAGCATTTACGGTAGGATGAAATCTTAATCCACCTTTGTAAGGCCCAATAGCAGAATTCATCTGGATTCTATAACCTCTATTTACTTGAATTTCACCAGAATCATCGACCCAACTCACTCTAAAAGATATCAACCTTTCTGGTTCAACCATTCTTAAGAGAATGTTTTTTCCGTGATAAATATCGTGCTTCACGATGTATGGAATTACAGTTTCTGCTACCTCCTGCACAGCTTGTAAAAACTCTGGTTCATGGCCATTGCGTTCCTTAACAAGGTCCATGAAAGCATCTATTTTATTTTTCATGTAAAATATTGTTAATAAATTGTGAATTACAGGCTACAAATATACGTTATCTTTAAAAAATAGGATATTTTTTTTTGATATTCTCAATTATAATTAAAATACTTACTATGTCAATGAATTCTGTAAAAACAGAATAATGTTGCATTTTATCCGTTTTATTTTGTGGATTATCGAGTTTTTATATATTTGTTCAGCATGCGCCTCAACTTTTAAAACCATTATGGCTAAAGACTTAAGAAAACTTATAATATTGATTGTAATGATGCTATCAATTCAATCGATTTATGCTCAACTAGGTATTTCTCATGAAATAGGCGCTTTTATCGGTCCAGTCGCTTTCCAATCTGATTTTGGAGTTAGAAGAGATTTTGAAACTAATTCTGGTAATACTGGTATTGCTGTTGGCATAGTTCATTACATTAATTTTGCATTTAGGTCTGATTGTAATTGTTATACTACTGATACTTATTTTAATGACCACTTTAAACTAAGAACTGAGATTTCATGGAACAAAACCAAATTAGAACATTTTGGTAAGTGGGTTGGTAGTGATAGAACTACTATCGAAGCAGACCAATTAAGAGCTCATTCTGGTGAAGCACAAAACTGGGATATTGGTACCCAGTTAGAATTTTTTCCACTTAGTATTAGAGAATATGTCGCAGGTGGTTTCAACTTTGCGCCTTTTGGTGCTATTGGAGCGCATTTTGTATCCTTTAATCCTAGTGTAGAAACGACTTACGGGTTAGACGGCGGAATAAATAATTTAGATAACTTTTATTCCGGCTGGAATGCAGTTGCAGAAGGAGATTCATTTATCAGTGATAAAAGTGGTTCAACATGGTCTGTAGTAACAAGTATTGGTACAAGGTACAGATTAAGTTTATCTTCTGATTTGTTATTGGAATTAAGATGGCAATATTATTTTGATGATTTTATTGATGGCCTAGACCATAAATTAGATTCTAATAAAGCTAATGATTGGAATTTGTGGTTCAACTTTGGCTACATATATTATATAGACTAAAAAAGATTTATAAAAAAGTCCAAGTAAAAAATTACTTGGGCTTTTTTATTTTTAATAACACTAGAATTATCCAATTGCTTGTTTTAAATCAATACAATACCTTTATTAAGTGTTTAACAAATTCGTGTAATCTTGAAAACAATTACAGCTTTCATTTTTTTGTTCACATTAGCTATCGGCTGTGAGCCTGAAATTAAACCAGCTACGTTTAAAATCATCAGCGCTGAAAATGATTATGATGCAGATATTTCTCTAAACTATGAGAAGGCTAACGGCAGTAGTGAATTGGCTAAGATTATTAATTCAAATATTGAAAGCTCAATTATTAAATCGTTGAATCCTGAAACGAAATTTGAAAATTTAAACTCTATTTTAAATGAATTTAATGAAGAGTATTTAGAATATAAGTCTCAATTTCCTGATGAATCTGATCCTAAATGGGAACTTTACGTCGAGACAGAAAAGACTTATCAATCTGATGAAATTATATCTATTGCAATTAACACCTATGAGTTTAAGGGTGGAGCACATGGAAATGATAAAATCAAATTTTTAAACCTAAATGCTAAAACGGGTGGCATAATCGACAATGCCAATTTGATTAATGATACAGTCACATTGAAAAAAATAGCGAAAACATACTTTATTGAAGATTTAAAATCTCAAGAAGAAAATTTAAATATAGAAGACTACTTTTATGGTAAATCCTTTCAACTTCCTGAAAACATAGGATATAGTGAAGAAGGTTTAATTATGCTATATAACACTTATGAAATAGCGAGTTATGCTCAAGGTTACACCGAGTTTGTAATTCCGTTTGAAGATGTTAATTCAATAATTAACTTTAACTAGCTTCATTATTTCTTGTCAATCTCTTAATTATTGGTTCTACTGTAAGTCCTTGACCAACAATTGAAACAACAACAACTATATATGTTATGACTAGGAATAATTCCCTGTGCATTTCAGTGGTTAAACTTAGTGCTAATGCAATTGATATACCGCCCCTTAATCCTCCCCAAGTCATAATTAGATTTGTTTTGGGTACAAAATCTAAACGCTTAGCAAAAAATTTAACGGGTAACCAAAGTGACAAATAGCGACACAACAAAATAATTGGTATTGCCAATAAACCTGCATAGATATAATTGCCTTCTAACGTTAGCACAAGCATTTCCATACCAATCATTACAAATAAAATTGTATTTAAAAGCACATCTATCAATTCCCAGAATTTATCTACATAGGCTTCTGTGGTTTCTGACATTGCACTACTTCTTATTGTATCATTTCCAACAATTAATCCTGCAGTTACCATAGCTAATGGTGCCGATAAATGAAACTTATGAGCTAACATAGTTCCTCCCATCACGGCCGAAATAGTTAGAATTACCTCAACTTCATAATTATCAATAGACTTCATTAATTTATAGGTAATCCATCCTAAAAACAAACCAAGCCCAATACCACCAATAACTTCTTGCCCAAAAAGTGTAGCTATATCAGAAAATTCAATTTTTGCATTTGGTTTAGCGGCAATGGCAAAAATTGTAAGAAAGACTACTACACCAACCCCATCATTAAATAAGGACTCTCCCACAATCTTGGTTTCAAGTTTCTTTGGTGCTCCTGCTTTTTTCAATATACCCAGAACCGCAATTGGATCGGTAGGAGATATTAATGCACCAAATAATAGGCAATAGATAAATGACACATCTATACCAATCCAACCTAAAACATAAAACATAATTGTACCTACTAATACAGTTGAAACCATTACACCTAGCGTGGCAAAAGCTAAAATTGGCCCTCGTTGTACCTTCAATTGATCAAAATTTGTGTGAAGCGCACCTGCAAAAAGCAAGAAACTTAACATAATGTCAAGCAGTACAGTCTCAAAATCAATACTATTAATAAATGCTTTTTCCCTTAATAATAAAGTATCGTCAAATTGACCAATTATTACTAGAACAACTGTAAATACAATTGTTATAAGCATTAATCCAATTGTAATTGGTAATTTTATAAACCTCACATTTATATAACCGAAAATAGCAGATATAACAATTAAGATTGTTGCTATTGAGTAATATTCCATAGTATTAGATTGATTTTCTAAGTGCTAAAATATAACCTAAATGAATACCTTCATGAAAATTATTAAACTCAATTGCTTCCTCAACATTACTAATTGTATTTTTTGTTGTTACCGTGTATTGATTATAGGTTTGAAATAATTTAGAGTCATAATCATCTTTAGTTTTTTCAATGGTTGAAAACAAAAGGTTACTTATCGCATCAACTTCGGCCTGATTCAAATCACGCAAAGGCCTAGTCCCTTTTCTAAAGGAATCAATCATTTCTTTAGAAGCAATTGTGGGTAAACCAGATAAATTATACACCAATAATTGCTGTGTAACTATTACATGAGCGATATTCCAAATAATATTATTATTAAAACCATCTGGCACCTTGTTTAATTCTAATAATGACAAATTTTCAATAAAACTGTTTAAAAATTTTCTAGTTTTTATGGTAATGTCAAAAGCCCAATCCATAGAATTACATTTTTCTTAAATGTAATTATTTTTTAAATATGAAATACGGTTACTTTGCATTGCTAAAAACTTTGAATTATTCATAATGAAAAAAATATACTACCTCAGTTCCTGTAATACTTGTATGAGAATTATTGATGAATTAAAAATTCATGACGAATTTATTCTTCAAGATATTAAATCAGAAAGTATTACTAAAACACAATTAGAAGAAATGAGATGTTTAACTGATAGTTATGAGAGTCTTTTTAGTAAGCGTGCAAGATTATATAAAGAGTTAGGGCTAAAAGAAAAAAATCTTACTGAAGATGATTTCAAAAAATTCATTTTAGAACATTATACATTTCTTAAACGTCCTGTTACGATAATTAATGACCAAATCTTCATCGGTAATTCAAAAAAAGTAGTAGAAGCTACTAAAAAAGCAGTACATGAGTAGCAGAGGCTTTGCAATTTTTGCACTGTTTATGGTGCAATTGTTATACGGCCTTAATTACACAATTGCCAAATTGGTAATGAATGGTAATTTTATAAAACCTTTTGGTTTTGTTTTACTAAGAGTTACAGGTGCTACATTCTTGTTTTGGTTAGTAAGCCTTGTTGTTCCTCAAGAAAAAATAGAGAGAAAAGATTTCTTCAAACTTTTTATTGCTGCTTTATTCGGTGTAGTAATAAATATGCTTTTCTTTTTTAAAGGTTTAGAATTCACATCTCCTATACATGCTTCTGCAATAATGACAATTACACCAATAATCATACTTGTTTTGTCGGCTTATGTATTAGGTGAAAAAATAACATCTCTTAAAATTGCAGGAGTAGTAATAGGCTTAATCGGCGCTTTAATATTAACTATTTACGGAAAATCTGCTAGAGCAGGTGATAATGTCCCTTTAGGTAACTTATTAATATTTTTAAATGCTATTTCCTATAGTGTCTATGTTATTTTAATTAAAAAATTAACGGCTAAATACCATCCATTCTCCTTTATTAAATGGTTGTTTTTGTTTGGATTGATTATACTTATTCCTTTTGGATATAATGAATTAACAGAAGTGCAATGGGAAACTTTTACTCCAAATATTACATATTCTGTTCTTTTTGTAATAATTGGAGCAACTTTTGGAACTTATCTCCTAAATCCTTTGGCACTGAATAAATTAAAAGCATCTACAGTTGGTATATTTATTTATCTTCAACCTGTTATCGCCGGTCTTTTTGCACTATACATTGGTGCAGACTTTATTGATTTACTGAAAATATCGGCTATGGTATTAATATTTACAGGGGTTTACTTAGTTACGAAAAAACCCAAAAAAGCAACTTAAATTGGTACTAGAGTCAAAAATATTTAAGTCTATAAACGAAATACCTAATTCCTATTGGGACAGTTTGGACTGTTGTACCAATATTTATTATTCACCTGAGTTTTTAAGTGCTTTTGAATTATCTAATTCTGATATTGAATTTAACTACATCTTTATTCTAAAGGATAATGAAGCTGTTGCTTTTGCCAATACACAAATAGTAACTATAGGCATTGAAACCATTACAAAAAACATAAGAATGTCCTCAACTCTGAGGCGAATTATCAATAATCTATTTTGCAACAATCATTTGCGTGTTCTTTTTTGCGGAAATGTTTTTCTAAGTGGCGAGTATGGTACATTCTTAAAAAAAGGAGAAGACAAGATTGAGACTTTTAAGGCCATTGCCAAAGGCGTAAAAAAGTTTTATAAAAGTTCTAAGCGTCTTCATACAATATTTATTAAAGATTTTGAAAATGAATCACTTTTTATAACGGATCATTTAAAATCATTCGATTATGCCTCAATGCAAGTCGAATCTAATATGATAATACACTTAAAACCAGAATGGGATTCTTTTGAAACATATAAAAATGCTCTAAAATCTAAGTATAGAGTTAAAGCTAACCGAGCTGATAAGAAAAGTGAAGCGTTAGAAGTAAAAATATTTACCGTAGAGGATATAAATAAATACAAATTCCAGCTCCAAGCGCTATATCAAAATACTATTGACAATGCAGATTTTAATGCTCAGATTTTAAATCTTGATACTTATATTCACCTGAAATCAACCTTTAACAACAAATTTATTGTAAGAGGATATTTTCTTAAAAGTAAGTTGGTTGGTTTTCTTTCTGCAATGCAAAACCAAACCCATTTAGATGCTCATTTTATTGGAATCGACTATTCAAAAAACAAAGAATTTGCCATTTATCCTCGTATATTAAATGATTATGTAAGACTAGGGATTTCAACAAAATCAGATCAGATTAACCTTGGAAGAACAGCTTCAGAAATAAAAAGCACATTAGGAGCGATTCCAAAAAGCTTAACTTGTTATTGTAGGCACAAATGGTACTTACCAAATCAAATTTTAAAACCCTTTATAAAAAACGTTCAGATAAAGTCGTTTAAACAACACCAACCGTTTAAATAATTCAGTTCAAATCAATATTTCTTGGCTTTATACCGTATTTACGAGTATCTTCCTTAGTTAATATTTTGAAACTTTGTGTCTTTGGAAACTTTTGTGCTAGTGAAAGTAATTCTTCTGGCAATTGAGTTAGTTTTCGAACCTTTAAATCTATCCATGCACCTTGCATTTCACAATAGGCTAAATTTTCACCCTTTTCATTATAAAAATTATGCTCAAATTTAAACAACATACCGTCTTCGCTTAAACCTGAAACCTCAATGGTCACCGTAATAGGAGCTCCAAGGAAGGATTCCTTAAAGTAATACATGTGTTCATAAAATACCACTGGACCAACATTAAATTTTCTGATTTCTGGCATTGAAAACCCTTGTTCATTAAAAAATGCCATCCGGGCATGACTCATAAAATTAGTATATGCAGAATTGGCCAAATGACCATTTGCATCAACATCGCTCCACCTAATTTCAAACTCTTTTTTATACATTAATAACTATAATTTTAAGATTGCAAAGTTATAAAAGTATACCAGTACAACTAGTTGATTTAATGTCAATTTAAAAAGTTTTGTAACCATTCTATTTTGTACCTTAGCGCAACTTTAATATTATCCTATTAATGATAGAATCCATGACTGGTTATGGGAAAACTGTCTTACAGCTTCCGACCAAAAAAATATCTATAGAATTAAAATCTTTAAATAGTAAAAACTTAGATGTGAATGCTCGTATGCCGTCTGCTTACAGAGCAAAGGAATTGGGTATCAGAAAACTTATTGCAAAGCATCTTGTTCGAGGGAAAGTAGATTTTTCACTTTATGTTGAAATAACTGGTGAGGATACGAGTTCTAAAATAAATAAAACTGTTGTACAAGAATATATTAAACAACTTAAAGAAGTTGTTGATGGTGACTCAACTGAATTGTTGAAAATGGCTATTAGATTACCAGATGCTGTTACTACGGAACGTGATGACATTGATGAAGAAGAGTGGTCATCTATTGAAAACGGTATTAACGAAGCCATAACCAAAATAGTAAATTATAGAAAGGATGAAGGGGCTATATTAAAAGCAGATTTTACCAACAGAATTTCAACGCTTCGAGATCTTCTTAATCAGGTTATACAAATGGATCCTGATCGTATTGATGGAGTAAGAGCAAGGTTAGAAAAAGGAATTGCTGACATAAAAGAAAAGGTAGACGAGAATCGTTTTGAGCAAGAGCTAGTTTACTATATTGAAAAATTTGATATAACTGAAGAAAAAGTAAGATTAGACAATCATTTAGACTATTTCATTAAAGCTTTAAATTCAAATGATTCAAATGGTAAAAAGCTTGGTTTTATAACTCAAGAGATAGGAAGAGAGATAAATACAATCGGTTCAAAATCAAATTATGCACCTATGCAAAAACTAGTGGTACAGATGAAAGATGAACTAGAAAAAATAAAGGAACAATTATTGAATGTACTTTAACCAAAAGACATAATTGTGGCAGACAAAGCAAGACAAGGTAAATTAATCGTATTCTCAGCACCCTCAGGATCTGGCAAAACAACAATTGTTAGGTATTTGTTGAAACAACCAGAGCTAAATCTAGAATTTTCTATATCAGCAACTTCTAGAGAAAAAAGAGGTAACGAAGTACATGGTAAAGATTACTATTACCTATCCTTGAAAGAGTTTAAAAACAAAATTAAGAACGACGAGTTTCTAGAATGGGAAGAAGTATACAGAGATAATTTTTATGGAACCCTTAAGGAAGAAGTTGAACGAATTTGGGCCAAAGGAAAACATGTTATTTTTGATATTGATGTCTCTGGTGGCCTAAGAATTAAACGCAAGTTCCCAGAACAAACTTTGGCAGTATTTGTAAAACCTCCAGATTTAAATGAACTGGTAAGACGATTAAAAGATCGTGGTGAAGAAAGTGTAGAAAAAATAAGTATGCGTGTAGCTAAAGCTCCGGCAGAACTTGCTACTGCTCCGCTGTTTGACACAATCGTTATCAATTCTAATTTAGATGAAGCATTAGAAAACGCATATACAAAAGTTTCTGAATTTTTAGCAAAATAGTAATGAAGGTGGGATTATACTTTGGTACGTTTAACCCAATACACATTGGGCATTTAACCATAGCGAATTATTTAGTTGAACACAGTGATTTAGACCAAGTTTGGTTTGTAGTTACACCTCAAAGTCCATTTAAAAAGAAAAGTAGTTTGTTAGATGACCATCAACGATTAGAAATGGTTTATTTAGCAACTAAGGACTATGACAAACTTCGGCCGAGTGATATAGAATTTGGGCTTAAACAGCCTAATTACACTATCGACACCTTGACATATTTGTTTGAAAAATTTCCTAAGCATGAATTTTCCTTAATCATGGGTGAAGACAATTTAAAAAGTTTCCATAAATGGAAAAATTACGAACAGATTCTTGAAAATCATGAGATTTTGGTTTACCCAAGACTTTCCGATGATAAAACTGAAAACAAGTTTGAGGATCACCCTAAAATATTTAACATTTCTGCTCCAATAATGGAACTATCTTCAACGTTTATTAGGAAGAATATTAAAGCAGGGAAAAATGTCAGACCAATGTTGCCCGATAAAGTGTGGTATTATATAGATGAAATGAATTTTTATAAATAAAACTTTATTAAAATTCAATTTAGTTTCAATTTGTTTCGTGTATTTAATTATTTTTATCTAGTAAAATCTGAAAAACTATATGCTATTATCCATAACCATTTTATCTATACTTTCTGCCTTTATTCTCAATAAAACAAGAAGCATTTCTGTAAGAAACAACTTAAACGCCAAAAGTGAGAAAAGGTTAGTTATATCAAGTGTCTTAATTATTATATTTTTAATAACTAACCTAACTCTTCCCTACCCCAAATCATTGTATTGGTTTATTGGTTTAGGTGTAATATTTACAGTTTCCGTTTTATCATTTGATATCTTAGGATCAGAATATAAAAGGTTTAAGACATTAGAATTAAAAGATAAGGTTGTAAATGTTCTGTTCTACAGTCTTTTAGTTACTGTGACAAATATCTATCTCTAAATATTTCAGCAGAGTAATCCACAATTCTCAATTATAGTATTGTAAAACTTTGAAATGAGATTAAAAAAAGGATAACCAAAGTTATCCTTTATTAGTATATATTATTTTTATACGTTTATCTTACACCACCAGTATTATTATCATTTGGTGTATCAACATTAACAACATCACATGAAGTCTGATATGCTTCAATATACATGGCCCAGCTATTACCATCAAAGTCTTGAACAGTAAATTCATCAGATTGAGAATTTGAATCGACATTCGCACCACCAATCTGACCAGCCCATGCTGTTTCACCGCCATTTGGACCACTTACTTCAGCGTGAGCAGCAAAACAATACATGTCAGTATAATCAGGAAGTACTTCTAAATTTACAAAATAGACCACTTCTTTAATGCTCTCTGTATGTGGTTCAGTATGCTCAAATCGACCGATTTTAGGGTTACCAGAGCCTGTTTGTGGAACCCATTGTTCGTTACAATCACCTATGCTCATATGGGTTAAATCTATATCCCAAACGTCATTTGTACTATAAGTTAAAATTAAATGTGTTTCGTTTCTATCAATTGTTACTGAACCAACTACATCATTTTGTCCAGCAACTAAATCTACCGCTATACAAGGTTCATCCAGTGATGCCCTTTTGGCAATGACATTCTTTTTCTTGGATTCTTTTATTATAAAATAGTTTTGGTCATTTTTGGAATTGGCCAATTCACTTTTTTCGCAAGAATAATAAAATAACGATACTAGACAGATAAGTAATAAAGATGCTTTAGGTTTCATGTTAATTTAAGATTTAGGGTTAATTTTCATTAATATTAACATATAAATCGTCTATTTGCAATTTTTTTCGATTAATTACCTTATATTTTAACAAATCAGAAATAATAGAACGCATCTTTAAGGTGTTCTATTTGAAATTTATTATCTTTTTTTATAATTGAAATTATATCAAATCGCACTTCTAGGTCTACATCATTCTCAGTTATATATTCATTAACTGCTTTTACCAAATTTTTAATCTGTTTTGGCTTAACAAAATCTTGTGGATTTCCAAAATCAATATTGGTTCTAGTTTTAACTTCAATAATTGATAGAATTTCTTCTTTTCTTGCAATAATGTCTACTTCCGCTCTATCAAACCGATAATTTCGATCTAAGATGTTATAGCCATTTTTAATTAAAAAATCTACCGCTAATTGTTCACCCTTCTTACCAAGTTCAATGTGTTGTGCCACAAGTTATTTCAATGTAAATTAATTAAAGGTAATTCTCGTACCACTTTTATCAACCTTTAAATTAATAGTTCTACCTAATATCAGGGCTCTGTTATCTTTTTCGTGGCCTGCTGGCATATTGAAGGCGATTGGGAAACTGTATTCTGATAAGGCATCAAGGATTAATTTTTCAATAGACGTTCCCCAAAGTGTGGTGTTTTTTCTAAGTTTTGACATATCACCAACTATAATGCCCTTACAGTTATCAAAATATCCAGCTCTTTTGAGGCTTTGTAACATTCTATCAATATGGTATTTATACTCACCTATTTCCTCAATAAACAGAATTTTATTTGATGTGTCAATACTTGTATCAGATCCCAGCATAGTGTGCAACATTGTTAGATTGCCACCAATTAACTGTCCTGTAGCTTCACCTTCTCTATTATACTCCGTCCCTTCAAGGGTGTAATTAGTTAGATTTCCAAAAATTGCCGATTTAAAAGTTTCAACAGAATCCAGTATTTCGCTTAAATCCTTTGTTAAGCTTACACACATTAATGCGTGTATAGACTCCACACCCTCGTTGTGTAATTGATTATGTAAGGCTGTAATGTCACTATAACCGATAATCCATTTTGGTTCTTTTCTAAATTTTGAATAATCCAACTTATCTAATATTCTTACAGTACCATAACCTCCTCGTGCGCACCAAATGGCACTAATGCTCGAGTCGTCTAGCGCATTTTGAAAATCCTCACAACGTTCTTGGTCTGTTCCAGCAAAATGATCTGCCTTATTAAATACATTATCACCTAATTTGGCATTAAGTCCCCATTCTTTTAATAGTGCTAGAGCTTGTTGTATTTCCCCTTCACGACTTTTTAAAATTCCAGATGGAGCAACAATCGCAA
>Ga0213858_10000014_pt1 | contig 74605 bp, 83 predicted proteins | sample PICome_FD_160122 | JGI IMG/M metagenome (GOLD analysis project Ga0213858, IMG submission 160122) | Coastal seawater microbial communities near Pivers Island, North Carolina, United States - PICO245 | ecosystem: Environmental > Aquatic > Marine > Coastal | place: USA: North Carolina | collected... | reverse complement strand
CGGCGATGTTCCCTCTGGAAGGTCATTGCCACCCGCACCTGGGGCTAGCAATCCCTGCGGCTGGTCCGAAAGGTTGTAGATGTCACCAGCGTCCCGACTGTCATCCCCTCTTTCCCAGTAAGATATCGACTCTGGAGAGTCGAACGATGTCAGCGGAACCGAATAAGATGCCGGCGTGAAACTAGGATCTCCGAATGGCAGTGGGCTCCCGCTTGTTGTAGAAAAAATTTGCCTGTCATTATCATCTTCAACTTCGCTCGGCGTGATGCCAAGTATCCCATATAAAGAGTATCCACTGAAATCCAAATACAGCATCTCAGGCATGGGCAATCTCCCAGCTCTGACTTCCTTATGAATCAGTCTATACCATGGATCTCGGACGTTCGCACCAGAAGAGCCTCCCCCAGGAGCCATCAAAGACATTGGGCCATTCGGCCCGCTGCTACCACCCGTTGAATTTGTGGCTCCTTTTTGGATGCGAGTGAAGTACCTGTAGTTGCATGATTTCGTAGTATTTAAATAGAAGTTCAAATATGCATAGCGAGTGCTAATGTATCTGGCCCACTCGTCGTTGTTACGAGCCCCATCCATGTTGTAAATGTCGCGAGTATTGCTAGGAAAAAACAAGTCATCATTGCTTAGTCCCTCATTGTAAAAACCGACTACTCCCAGCAGCGTCTTGAATTTAAATTTGATATTTTGATAGCCCCTGACTCGTTCTTTTCTGGTGTCCATCGCGAAGTTTATTCCACGCAACATAGCTGCCTGAGATGCCCCACTCTTCTTTACAGCTGATGTTGATGAAAGCAGGTTCCTGTAGCGAGGGTACCCCATAAAACTCGCAGAAAACCGATCTAGTGGGTTGTGCGCATTCTTTGTAGGCATGGCCTCCATGATGAAGTCATCTTTGAATTGGCCAGGGAGTCTTTGGAGCGATGGGTCAGAACTTAGCGGATCTCCAAGGCCAAGAAGGAATTGCCTTTGTGGTTGCTGCAAAGAATAAAGCCCATTTGTCGACACTCCCTGCCCCTTGCCGTAAAACTGATGGGCGTCAAGGAACATTCTCGGCAAACCGATATATCCATTGGCATAAGCCTGCATATCCTGAAGCTGCCCAGAAGTCATTTTTGGAGCGACATTTGGGCATACCGTTAACTCTAAGCCGTAATTCGATATGTGCGCAAACTCTGGGGCATCTGCTCTGTCTTCATCTGTTGCCGTGTTTTCTGATGAGAGGTTTGGATCAACTCTTCTCGCAAATGAGTAAATTGAATTGTTCTCTTTGTTTGCTATGTGCCGATCATAGTAGTCTTCTTGGTATACCTGTTTTGAGGCTCCAAGTTCGTTTTTATTCGAGTTATACCTGTAATCGGTAATTCTCATTACGCCGACATAGGATCGATACTTGCCATCTTCCTGATTAGTTTGGCCTGATGGTCCTGAACTGGAGGGCTCGTTGGAATCCGGGCTTGGATGCGATGACTGCACAAGGCCTTCGTTTATGGAAGGATCATAGGAGCCGGGCCAAAAGAACTGTCGACATACGTCCTCCAAAGCATAGTAATGCCGACATTTTAGAACTGCCGTGTTCTGTATTCCTATGGGCCATCTTATATCAACAAACTTCTCGTCTTTCAGGTCAGGCGTAACGCCAACGCCTCTTGAAATTGATGCAGTGAAGAGTCCCTGCGGGTTTGCATTTGCATGTTCAACCAACGAGCTGAAATGAACGAGGAAGAATGAATCAGAATGTCTTTGCATTTGGCAAGGAAATGCAAACTGATTCATCTTTGGCTTGAGTGTCTCATTGAACTTGAACTGCTTGCTTTCCGGCACCTCAAATCCATGGCGTTTAGATACGACATTTATATCGCCATCTGAAATTCCACCGCAGTCATACTCTGTGATGTTGTGAGTCTCAAAGAACCATTCCTCAAATCCTTCTGGCGGCTCCAGTACCCTGGCGACGATAGGTATTTGGCCTATCCGCTCATCGGTCCATCGGAAAACGATTGGGTGGAAATAACGGTCGCGGTCGTACTCGAACGCTACGGGAACGCCCCCCGCACCGCCTGTTCCTCCCCCAGGGGCAATGGTCATGTCTCACCCTCTCTAGCAATTGCCGTCCAAGTCTTCGTCATATTCAATGTCAAAAGCAATTTGAATATCACCGCTCGACTTGTCTTTTGTGAAATGCCACTCAGCAGGACTAATTGGATCGTTTAGCAATCTAGTATTGTGTTGGTCATTGATTGGATTGTAAAAGCTCAAGGCTTTTAAAACATCAACCTTGGCCGCATGAATGCTATTGTTGCTTGTATGAAAGTATTCTGACTCTCTGGGGTCATCGAGCGAGTTCGGTGTAAAGACCGTCACGATAACTCGCGTCCTGACCGTGAGCTGTGAGTTTCCACCGCCATCCCAGGCCGCCTGATCTACTTGCGACTGTGGTGACGGTGTAATGTTGAAACAACGAATATCTGACGATGTGATCCTGTAAGATGGATCGTGAGTGATCTTGCACGTTGATTCTGTCGCATCGGGAATACATTCAATAAGACGATCTTTGATCGCCAAAAGAATGTCACCCATCTTAGAATATTGAAACACTGACATGATTAGCTACTTGTAATGAGAGTGTCAGCAAAGGTAGGTGATCCAGAATGTGCAATCTGCCGCCCTCGACTAGCGAGTCCATAAATCCTGTCAAACCATTGCTGCAATTCGCCAGAGTAATTATTTGCCACGGTCAATGTAACTGTATCATCCAAGTCGAACTGTGTTTCGCCCTTTACTAATGCATAGTATGGGCCGCCAGCATATAGCTGGCTGGCTCCACTTAGATGCAATGAATCGACCATGATTGTGCCTGCGGCATCAATTGGAGTTGAGCAGTCCATCCTAAAGAATTGATGGGCTGGCAATGTCTTGCCAGTCCTGAAGAATCCACCGAGATGATACCAGTCAGTGGTACCGATGGTCGTCAAATCAACACTGATTGCATTATTTGTCCCTTCCCGATCTTGCAAGATCGTTCCATCGGGAGCGTCGGTCAAACTTAACTGCAATGCTCCTGAAAATATGGATGACTGTGCTTTGACCATGGCATGAGCAAAGTAGACTGAGTCAGGGGAGAGGAAGACTTCCTGGGAGTATGTTGTGCCTTCAGATCCATCGCCAGCAATCTCAAGGCCTCGGCCTGAAGAAATGAAGTCTCCATCGGTAATTAACGCCGATATGGTGAATAAAGGAGTTCCACCTGTTGTGAAATCTCGAACGGAGATGCTGAAGTTTCTGTTTGTATTTGTGTGAGTAATCGTATGCGTGTAGTTAGGGGATGTCCCAGTCGAGCTGACTTCAACATTAGCGTAGCCTTCGACAGCACGAATTGCACTCTGCACCTGTGAGGCTGTTGCGTTGTATGCAAGTTTGGAAGTGATCAGTTCGGAAGTGCCATCTGCCTGCTTAAGCACGATCTCGTAGTACCCGCCTGTTGGCGTGCCGGATATTCCCAGGGTTTGACTTACAGGATCAGTAAGAGAACCTGTCGCGTCAGCGTCATAGGCAATCCAATTCGCAGGCTGGGTCGTGGCATCGGAGTCAGCATTCAGAAATGATGCATTAGACAGGGAAGAAGAAATTGCTGGATCGATAGGCGATAAGGCCAAGTTCAAGCCAGTTCCGCCAGGGTAATTGCCGTCCAACTTGCCATAAGCAATGTCGCCTTTCCCCGTTAAGGTAGCAGAATCATTTAGTTCGTTGATGCTTGTGCATGTTAGTAGTAGCGTCTCGTCGATCAAGAATTGGCTGACTTCGCCACGAGCGTTCTTGGTGTCGACAAAAAGTTTCCCGGTCCCCGTGTTTCCACCTCCATAGGTGACTGTCGCGGAGACCGTGCTGCTTTCAACCGTGCTGCCTGCCGCATCGAGCTGATCAAGGAATTCAGTGATGGCCTCATTAAACGAAACATTCTTACCGAGATCATCCTTGACTTTCTGAAGCATGAAAGCTTGCATTGGAGCGGAGATCAAGTTTGACACAAATCCGCCTGACTGACTTTGAATACTACGAAGGCGAGCGACCGTGCCATCGATAGTTTGCTTGACATCAAGGGTCTCTGAATCGAAGTCATCAATAAATGACTGAATGACTGTATCTTGGTCAGGCCCCAAGTTTTGCAAGATGTTCTTGGCACTGTAAACAGCATGGCCAAACTTGGTGAAGAATGTCGTAAAGTTGATCGCCATATTTCTTACCCTTGTCCATAAGGACTTTCACCGCCATTATTGTTCGTGGGAGTGTACCTAGCTCCAGATTTCCGGCTAACGCTCCCAACGTAATTTTCGATTTGTTGCTGAACGGCACTGCTCTGGCTTCCGGCACTGACAATAAATGGTGCGCTAGATATCCGCAAGTCTTCGAACCATTTCGGAGCCCTCGATAACACATAAGTTACACGAGAACCGCAATTGAACATCCGATGATTACCTGTGGCATCCAGCTCAACGCTGCTTGCGATGACTTGCAAGTCTTTGCACATATACATAATGCCAGTAACGGGATCGATCCAGCTCTGGTCTGTAGGTGTGACGGGCCATGCATCTACCCTGGAAGCATTCACTTCAATGACAACCTCGGCAGTCGAGCCTCTTGTGTAATGGGCAACGCTTGTTGCTAGCTGGCCATTCCCAAAAGCACCCTTTGGCACGCCTACGACAGGCCCCTTGGATGGAAACGTCGACAGTCCATTGTCAATTCGATAATTGGTTGTCAAATCATATCTGAAATATGGATTTTTGTTGTCAGTTTGTAGCTTTGAAAGAATGCCGTCATTGGTTGCGCTACGATACACACTATCCTCGATTCCATCGGCAGGGCCGCCGGGATCAACGATATAGTCGTATTGCCCTCTGTAATCTCTTTGCTTCCTCGCCCCCTGGTCTGTGTTTTGACCATGATTGGCAACTTGCTCTTCATTGTAGTTTTGAGGAATCTCAGATCGGTCTGCTGAGCTAAATTTGTTAAGTAAACCAGATTCTTGCCCATCTTTCGACCTGTCCATGCACGGATCTTGGAGTGCGCATCTTAAGATTCCACGCAAAGACCCATCATGTGGCTGCCAATAGCTTGCCTGTCTCCTGTCGTAATAGCGAATTCCATTCTTATGGCCAAGACTGTACGCAGCACTTGTTGCGCCCCAGTCTCCCGGTCCCAAAGGCATCGTGCCGGGTTCTGGATATCCTATTTCTCTCGTCGAGCTGTAGGACATGTCATTTGAAAAGACAGCTCGAACCAGTTTTCTGAAATTTGAAACACCATGATTGTCCTGCGTGGATCTTAGATTTTCTTCTTCCACGACAACAGAAAGACCCAGGGAAGCTTCGACGCGGTTATGCTTCATTGATTCGCTGATATTGAGCTGCTTGGTAAAAACATGGCCGCCAGCTACTTGCCTATGCCAATGCAGCTTAGCATCTAGCATTCGAATTAAGAGGTGAATCAAATGCTCTTTTGTGGGGAATAGTGCCTTGCCACCGGACCAAACTTCCATTTCTCTGGGTATTGGTGCCTCTAACATAATCTGAGAAGATATATCGACAGCACCCACCAACTGAGGCCCAAAGGTTACTCGGGTTTGCCCTTCCCAGTTCGATGCTGGATATGGCGGGTGAGCATACGCTTCAACGTCAATCACCTCAAAGTCTGCTGCAAGGCCATCTTCCTGCTCGCGAATCGAAATATGCTCTCGCCTGAAGCCCCATTCTATAGGTGGAAGGACGAGGCTTCTTAAGGTTAACGCATTAATCCTTTCCCTATCGTAGAGTTCAATGCGACCTCTCAGTAGCCTTCGTGTTCCCCATGTCGCACCATCAATATCATCGGCATACCACCACCGGAGGCTTTTGACATCTTGATTGTCATATTGGCGAGTGTATTCTGGGCCATAACAATTCTGATACACAAACTTTGCAGTAACCTCAATATGAGCTGAAGTGTCGCTAATAACTTTCACGACTTGGCATTCAAGCTTCGGCGTCTGGTCAATTGCAATTCCAGTATATGCACTATCCTCCAAATATATATCCGCAGTACTATTTAAAGTGTCTGTGCGGGAGACCACGTTGTAAATGATGGTGTCGCCAATAGAAAATTGAAGATTCCCTCTAGGAGTGGAGAGTGCATTTAATACAGTCTCAAGATTCCCGAGCATTCTATCGTCGGCGTTGCTACCGGAAGTCGACCGTCCCTTTTCTGCTTCATCATAGTCTTCAAGAACGCCAAACTGGCTGTAACCTAATGTCGAAACTCCAGTAGCGTAGTTTCCAACACTCCAACTTCCCCCATTAGCTTGAGCGGCGGTTCTCGCGCGAAAGTCGTCCCCTGAACCAAATCCATGCGCAATCCCAGAAAAGCGAATCTCCACTTCTCGGGCCAACATATCAGCACCAGTCTTTTCATAGACCGGAGTCACATTGATCATCTTGGTCAAGCAATTGCTTACGCAGACAGTGAACATCTGCTGATCGCCGTCAGCTCCAATATAATTATTCGGCATCGGCACCGTGTAAACAAAAGTGGTTCCTCTTGTTTTCGTAGACACAGGTCCATCTATTGTCATTTTCTTAAAACCTTAGTGTCTTAAGGATTTCTACGATTCGGTTGGTTAAACTGAAAAACATAGTCTGTACCATGAGCGTTGTTTTGACCACCAATGTGAAGCAGGCTTCGAATCATGTTTTGAGCATGAAGGGCCTTTTCTTCATTCATCTTTGCGAGTTCTTCTTGCGTTTTTTTATAATCTTCTTCGCTGTTTTTGCGGATGTAAAGATCAATTGCAAATAGCAATGGACTTACTGCGCCAGTGAGGCTGCTCAATGCACTTACACCGCCGGCAGCACCTGAGGCGACTTTGACTAGCTCAGATAATGCATCCATCATGGCTGCTTGTATGCTCAACGCACTTTTAATCGTATCCCACGGCACGGCTCTTAACATCAACTCAATGATTTCGATTAGGGCTTCAGCTGCTCTTTGAGCAATAGGGATGAAGGGCTCTAGGCCTTTTGCTACATCCTCAATGAGAGGAATGAGTTTTTGAATTAATCCTGATGTGACATTGAAAACTTCATCGCGTATCGGCTGAAGAGTATCTTTTAATCCCTCCAGTGATCTTGCAAGCTCAAGAGCTTGCGGCCCAGTCCTTTGGGCACTTTCCATTTGCCGCTCGATTTGCCCTACAGTCATTTCTGCTTGAGCAATGGCATACTCTGGGCTGTACTTGACTAATTCTTTCCTAGAATTTAGAAGCGCTTCCCCGAATTTTTCCAGTTTTTGTGGAGCTGTTGTCAAATGCTCCATGAATGTCGCAAAGTTCGAGACGTTCGGAACAGTTAGAACATTGACAAAACTTTGCAACCCAGCAGTTGCTTCACCGATGGTCGCAGAAAAAACTTCACCTTCGACCCCTCCCGCTAGATTAGCAGCAAGGCCAGTTTGCATTCTGACTGTCGTAAGGGCTTCGCGACTAGCCATTCTGGCTGGAAATGTAGCCGCCGCTGTCTGCATGGTGAAAGGCAAAAATCCTACATCAGCAAGACCACCCATCAATTTCTGTTTGGGCAATGGAGCTTGTGAAGCAACTTGGGGTTGACTATAGGCAAAGGTCGTTGCCGCAGAGGAAACCGCCTGGGAAATTAAACTTTTAACTTCCTGCCCAGTGAACTGCGCGGCAGCAGACCCGGCAGCGCCCTGAAATGATGAGGCCATAGATCCGAGGAAAGGCCCAATGTTTATAGCCATGTCTTATCGAGCCTCTTCCTTCGAACGACTGTATCTTTCCCACAAGGCATTGGCCTCTTCTGGGCTAGATGCCATGTGATCAAAGTATTCCCTTGTTGGCCCACCAAGGGCCCATGAAGCACCTAAGCGGACGGGCTCGGCTCTTCTGCTTTCGATTCTTCGGTAATGGAGTCGGAGTCCAAGTCGGGTTTCTGGATGTGGATCTGCTCCGAGGATTCCTCCACCGAGGATTGCCACCTCGTCGGAAAGACGGACAGTTTTTTTTTGACATCATTGATCCATGTGATGAACTCTTCAGCAAGAACCCATCGCTCAGCCAAGGTCAATCCTGTGCCGTCTTTGCCCAAAGGCTTGACATCAAATGCTCGATCAATGACTTCGACAAGGTTGGAGTAACAAGCTCGACGCTGATCTGCATCTTTGATCTGATTCATGTCCTGCCATTCACCAATAAAGTCAATGTCAGGATCATTCAACAGCTTATCGAAAATCAAAGATGGGTCAGCCGTTACAGCCTTTTCTCCATCAAAGTAGCTAAACACATAACCTTCTCGATCATAATTTAACGCAGTCATCTTCCCCTCCGGTGATTTCTGTTAGTAAGTAGGATAAGTAGAAGTGTAAAGAGTGTTTCTAGTGATAAGGGATGAGGTTGTGTGATTCATGTGGGCTTCGACTTGCAAGTCATAAGATGAATATCTCGTTCCCTGTGCGACAGCACCACCGTTGCGAACAAAACAATACTCAAAAAGAATTTCTTTGTAATCACTCTCAAGCTTAAGCTGGAACATAAAGTTGTTTTGCCTGATAAATGCACCAAGCAAAGGCATTTGCCCTCGATCCTTAATTAGATATTCGTATGGCTCTCCGGCTGCTGGAGAGTCGTCCGCTGCCGTTGTCCATGTGGTGCCATCAATCATCTTGTCCAACTCAAGTATTTCAAACTTAGTCAGGCTTAGCTGAATGTTCGCAATAGCACCAAGCATCTGAACATCAGCAGGAACGCCCTCAGGGCCACCCCAGTCATCGCTAGGCACATCAAGCACCGATGGCGTAATAATCAACGGGATTGCTTCTCGGTTGATCCCAATGTTTGTGAAGTCAGCGTCCAATGCGCCTGTCTCGGGATTTCGCTTTTTAATTTTTACAGTCGCTGGACCCGCAAAAAAATGTTGTATAGCCATACTATGGATTCCTGTCTATGTTTTTGTTTGATGGATACCAACGACCCCGTCCTGCTTGAGACCACATAGTAGTAGCCTGAGTCGCCTTGACGCCGACATTGTTTGGCTTACCAGCTTCGCTCGATGAACCCAAGACCAGTATTTCAGTGCCATCCCTTAGCATTTTAAGTATGGAGTCAGACTCGGCCTGGGCCTGTCTCCTTGAACCTTCAGATGAATCATCCCATGGCTTCCTCTGCCATAGTAACCAATAGGCTACGCGACAGATGATATCAACAAGATATTCATATGATTGTTTATTATATGCGACACTCGTCGAATCGCCCAACGACTCAAGTTGATCAATCGTATAACGGTCAGACTGCACTAGGCTTGCCATGACCTTGCCTGTTGCCGTATTCAATATCGCAGTCAACTTCGCATTGCCATCAAGATCTAGCACCCGGTTCCCATCATCAGCTAAAAGGTCACCTAGCAAACCGGGAGAATACCGGATGACCATGTCACTTGCATTGACAAAGGTAATGCTAGTTCCAGATCCAGTTGTTGGTGTCGCCATGTTGCAACCTTATTAAAAAGGGCCGGGGCGGAGCTACCGCCCCAGCCTGCACCACCGAGAGGGGAAGTGATGCGAAAACGATTAGGCAGTCAGCACATTGTTGATGTAAACACCAGCAAGCGGAGCCACCATTCGAATATCGAAGTCATCGATCACGCGACCAACGTGTCTCTTGTTGTCCTGATCATGCTTGGATTCAACCAGCATTTCAGTTTTCAAGAATACTTGGAAGGTGGAGAAAGAAGGCGAACCTTCAACACCAACCAACCCGCCTGGGCGACTGACGGCCAAGATGACTCCATCATCCATAGCGTAAGATCGAGCAGCAGTTGCACCCTTGATCGAGGTCACTTTGACTGCGTCTTCGCAGACGATCTTGTAGCCAAAGAGCTGATTAGGTAGACCCCAGTTGGTGTCAGGACCAATCTGCTTGTCAATGATCTGTTGCGCGAATGGCGACTGGATCAAAGTCTCACGAAGCTCTGGGGCAACCGACAATCGTCGAGCCGTCAGAGGATTCATGACGAAGCAGATGTCGCTTTGCTGAACAGCACCAAGCGTTCGCTGATAAATTTGCTCAGCAGCATAATCAAACGTCCGCTTGATGAATGCTTCGCTAGTTGTCGAGACATCTAGCTTGTCAGTGACATTCAAGTCAGCTGGAGGGGAAGCAACGTCTACCGTTACGTCATAGTTCGAGCTGTTCTGAGCAACAGACAAAGCTTTGACGGTTCGGAAAGTCATCATGCGTTGGGCATGAATGCGAGCATGTTGGGCCAAAACGTCCCAGCTTGCTTGCTCAGCAGCCATTTCGCCAAGCTCAAATCCAGAGACATAACGCTCTGTGACATAAGGCTTGAACTCAAATGACTCAGCACCAAAGCTCTGACGAGGAGCTTCGTTGCCATCTGCCCATCGCATGTCATCACCATCCGTGTTGACAATACGACCAGCCTGCTCCACCGTCATTTCGGTGAAGAAGCCTTTGTTCTTTTCAACCTTCAAGTATTGGCACCATTCCGCCAACTTGAAACGATCAGGGTTGCGGGAAAAGTCCGCAATCAAATTGTCGGTCGCTTCCGTACTTGGAATGTAAGTATTGAATTGACCGGGAAAAGCAGCAGCCATGTTATTAAACTCCGTTTCTCAAATGTTCATCCATGGAAATTAGTCAAGATCAATAGGATCAATGACTAATGCTCGAACCTTCTCACCCAACGCACCAGCGTCTTCGAAAACTCGAAGAACGGCACGTTCGCCAGTCGTTGCAGCTACGGCTCGACCGTTGGCATCTGCGGTGCAAAGAGCAGGAGCGGTAATCGAAGCACCTGCTTCAACCAAGCAAACCTGACCAGGGCCATAGTATTGAACCGGATCGCCCGATTCTGCATGGTTGGTGCTTGCACCAGAAAGACCCGGAGCATCTTTCGTGCTTTCAGCGGACACTCCTAGCAAGTCATCATCATCTGTGGCACCAGCTTGGGTCACAGTGAAGGCATCGCTAAGAGCAATGATTCGGCTAGGTGCAATGTTCCCACCAGCCTTGAAGGAAAAGGTATCAGCCATCGTGTATCTCCTTAGTTGTGGCTAGACCTACAAGGCCCCGTTTACTTCAGGTCTTCTACGGTGGGGCACACTTCCGTATCGTTTTCAATCATCCAATTGAGAACGGACTTATAATCGACGCCTTTGGCTCCCTGGGAACGCAAAGCGATAGTTGCTTGTTGTGCAGACTTGCTGTACTTGACGCTCTTCTGCTCAACAGGAGTAATGACCTCTGACTTCTCAACAGGTACAACTTGTCCACTCGGGGACTTCGTGTACTTGCTGGGGATGCGGTCATTCAAATGTTCTTCTCGAAGATCGTCGTTCAGCTGCATGCAAAACTCAAGCTCTTGCTCTTTATCAAAGACATAGCCTTCGGCTTCAAGCAAGGAGAGGCGGTCAGCAATCTTGTGATACTTCTCGCTTCGTCGAGCTTCCGTCAGCTGATCCTTAGCTTCAACAAGCTCAGATTGGAGCTTCGAATATTGCTGCTGAAGTTTGGAAAACTTGTCAGCCTGCTCATCAAGTTGCTTTCTGAACTTATCAGCCTCGCTGCCTTCTGAAGCTTTGCTGTAGTTTTCTTTCATGTTCTTCTCACATTCATTGCATTTGGCGTAAGCGTCTTTCTCTTCCTTGCTCGGCATGTCACTCTTCATGTACATGCCCATAGCATTCCGATCAGCTTCATCCATGGATGCCATGTATTGAGATGCACCTTTGTGGTCAGCATCTTTTCCATATAAGTTGTGCTTCTCTGCCATCTTTGCGAACATTTCTTTTCCGTATTCGCATTTGGCATTCCGCTCAACTTCGTCTTCATCTTCGTCCCCAGGTTCTTCCCGCAAGACCTCATCTTCAGGCTCTTCCTGAAGTTCATCTTCAGGCTCTTCCTCAGGCATTTCCTCCTGATCCATGTCATCAATCATTTCATCAGAGGCCTCGTCGTAACCAAGCATCTTTGGCAGTTCTTCCTGCACAATGTCGATGATGGTCGGCTTGAGGCCTTCGATAATCTGAGTGACTGACTGTTGGTCAAGTGCCATGTCAGTTCCTCCATTTAATAAAGAATCCAACCCAGGACCATCCTCGGTTTCTTCGTATTTTGCATATTGGCCTTCCTTGGACATTTTTGGCCTGCTCTTGGGAGGAAGCTTAAAGACTCGCGGGCCTTTCTTTCGCATCTTCTCCAATGGCTCGCCTTCGTGATCGTCAGTGCCAAACACAGTGTCGTCTGACAATAGAAACATCTTCTGGTCAGCAAATGGGCGATCTTTGAGTGGCTTGAAGTCCGGGTCACTCCTTTTCGGAACGCTACCATCTTCTCTGACAATGTGAGGTCCAAAGTTTACCCAGCTATTTTGACCGCGAGTCTCTGTGGTCACGGCCCTTCGGGCTTCAGGTGAGAACATGCGACTATGCAGTTGCCATGCGTTCTCCTCACCGACAGGTCCGAATGCATTGCCCAGTTCCGAATGGCCAAAGAAGTCATGCACCGCCCTAAAGGTGTCATTCAATAGCATGGGTTTGCCATTGGCATCCTTAAACCCAGAGTCTTGCAGCAGCGGGTTGATCTTTCTTTCCTCATCGGTAATTGGCTCTTCGCCAAAACCATCTTCGGTAGGAAAGATCCAGAGGTGCTTGTTCTGATTTAGATCATCAATCAACGCCTGCGAATTGGGGTAAGGCTCCGCACCTTCTGGGTACATCTCAACCTTATAGCCAGCATCAGTCAAAGCTTGCATTTGTTTGGCAGATTCATCTGCCATGGCCTGATAAGCTCTCATGACCTTAGGGTCAGAAGGGTCATGCTTCCCTGAGATATATTCTGCGGCAATTCGCTTTGAAATTGATGGATCAAGTTTCGAGATCTGTCGAGGAGCGTGAGCGTCACCAATGAGATCACGATTCGCTTCAATATATTTTCTTGCGATCTCAGCTGTTGCAGCATGAGGTTCATTGAAAGCTCGGCGCCCAGCTTCCGCATACTTCTGAGATTGTTCAGCCTTAGGGCGGTAGCCCCACTTATGAGCATGCGTATATCCCTCACCACCAAGCTCTTCATGAGAAAGCATTCCCATCTCCTTTGCATATTTCTGCAAGCTTTCAATCATGCCTGCATGCTTCTTGCTATTTTTAGACTTCTTAGGATGCCCCTTCGGCAGCAGGTCGTTGTCTTGCTTGTAATTGGAGTTACTGGGCTTGCCAGTGCGAAGCAATGTTAGGAATGCATTCACTCTTGCCATGGCCCATCCATGCCTAGACATTTTGGGATGATGGCTGCTGCTGTACGCTCCAGCACCTCTGCGATAAACACTTTTCAATGCACCCAAAGTTGCATTGGAGCCTTTGCCTTTCTTATTATGCTCCTGCATCTTTTTCTTCAGGCTGGCTTCGGTCTTGTCGCTTATCTCAATTTTAGTATTGGCTTTGGACGCAGATCCTTTGGGATTCTTGTCGCTACCCTTGACCTGATCCTTTTTAGGAGCAGGAGTTCGCCTTGGATCTTTTGGTCCCGGCTTGTCATACTGTTCCTTATTAAACTTATGAAGGGTTCCTGACTCCTCTGCTATCCTAGAAAAACCCTTGCCGTCTGGATCATCCGGATAAGCCACATAGCCGTCAGAGTCCTTTTGAGGTAGGTACTCAACGCCAGTTGCATAGACACGATCATTGAACAGGGTAGCTTCCTTCGCACCCTTGACCGCATGTGAATTGAGATCAACAAAGTGATGATCCGTCATCGGATTAAATCTAATCTCTTGGATATCACCCGCATTTCTTTCAAGGAAGTCCTTAAACTTTTCAGGATTGCTATGCTCATAGCTTCCTCTAGCAGATGCCATGGGTTTCTTATTAGTAACTCCCTTGGCTATATCTGATCTGGACAGTTCATGGACAACAAAATCAACATCGCTAAGGTGAACCAGAGGGTGATTGCCCCAGCTTGTACTGTGTAGCTCACTTATATTCTTTTTAATCTGCTCGTCAGTTTCCCCAGCACCTATCAAATCAGCACTGCCACCCTTAACTGCTGAATGAATTGTCTGAGGAGTTACACCCATCCTGTCAGCTTTTACACTTTCAAGAAGCTCTTGGTAATTTTCTTCACCAAGGTTTTTCCTAAGCCAATTGGCGTGGCTTTCATGCAGGTTTCTTCTAACAGCAACTCTATCTCCCGGTTGAACTCCTCTTCCCTTTTTCTTTGCCTCTTTGGGAAGTTCACCTTCTTTAAGAGTCGCATCAACCGGGTAAGCATCAGCGAATGCTTTGACCATTTCATAGGTATGATTGCGAATATCTCTTGAATTTGGTTCTTTGCCTTCTGGGACGATTGGAGCTTTAACTCTCTTGCTGTCTCCAAATGCTGCTCTTCTCTCTTTTACCGAAGGCTTTTTTGCACTCTTCTCAACCTCGCCCGGCACATAGGTATTCCCGCCACCAGCAACGGAAGAGTACATATAAGACTCCTCCCCTGCCGCAGACTTGCTGTAGACCAAGCCTAAGTCTTGCCTGGGGGTTTCAGCACCAAGCACCGCAATAGGGTCGATGTAGCGATTCTCAGGTTTATCTTCAGGCCAGATCTCAACGCTGCGGCGAGGATGGTCCCGAAAGTATCCATGCTTATCCTTGCGGATCTTGAACGTCGCATAGATGCACCACTTGGGCTGCTTCTTACCAAACTTCTCTACACGAAAGTTTTCAGCAAACCCAATGATTGGCGGGTCTTTGGATGGATCATTGTCTGATGGAGTATGCCAACCAACGATAGGACAGAAATCACCAGTTTCCTCGATCCTGTCGTTATTGTTGTCAGCAATGGCTTCAAGCAATTCCTTGGTGTATTCAGTACCATCTGACCCAGTATGCTCCTTAAAAATAGGAACACTATGGTAAACAGCAAGGATTTCGCCTGTCACATTGTCTTTTTCGTACTTCCAACTCTTCATATGCAATCATCCATGAAAGCGAAATTTAGTTGAAAATTATACAGTCATCTTCATTTAGCGACGAATCAGGCAATGTCAATCAGAAAAAGACACATATAAATAGTCCACAACAACCCCTCCGGTTGTGACACACCTGATCTTTAGCTTGTAAGACTTGTCTGTTGATGAAGATGTAAGAATAGAAAATTGAATAGCCTTATTCGCAGCAACAGCCGTTTGAGAACATGGAGGCGTATAACCAACTGCATCCACAGCGACAGCCGTGATGGACAAATCGCCAGTTGAAGATCCATTATCTGTAACATCAGTGACAGTGACCGAGGCTATGGTTTCTGATACCTCCAATGCATCTGTCATGTCATGATGAACTAACCTTGTGCTGCCAAGCGTAAGGCTCGCTGTTGCATATCTTTTAAGTGACATTATTTGCTTGCCTTTGTGTAAGTATCGGAAGCACTCAAATAAGTGGAAGTGAACGGCGGTTTCTGATAAGTCTTAGTAAAAACCCCAGAAGTAGCAGAATCCCCACCGCCGAACCAGCCAAAGACCCATTCAAATACCCACATCAGTCAACTCCAATCACAGGCTGGGCGGATGCATCAAGAGTTAATGTTTTAGTCACATGTGTCGTAGTGGAATCGCTTCGCTTAATCGTCCATGTAGTCCCAGATCGTACTGATTCAAGGATACATAGCACAATCGTTCCAAGCGTATGCTCATCAAGACTAGCTTCCACATTGCTAACATTGCGACTGAGTATGGAATCTGAGATAGATGCCAGACTATGAACATGCTCAGGCAATATGACAAACTCATCGCCACTAGTAGGTGGAGAGGTGAATGCTTCATCCAGTACAACTCTTCCGTCAGTCTGGAAGTTTCGATTGATAGGTCGTGACTCACCCTCCAATGCCCCTGACACAAACAGCAGAATCTGCTCATCAAAAGCATCGTCCACATAGGTCAAGTCTGTATGAAACTCTGTTGTGGTCGGCGTTCCTGTGCCAGCAACACTTCCCTCAATGGTCAAGTTGCTTTTGCGGATGATGTCCATGAGCTTGCCGAAGGTGCCTGCCGAGTTGTAACTCGCATAGGCAGCATTCCAAACCGCCGCTGCAACATCACTCGATGACAGGTTGTTGAGATCAGAGACTTCGGCACTAGTTGCCAATGAACTCACATCTGCCTTAAATGCATCTTCGTTACTATCTGCTACAAACTCAGCATAGATCTGTGCCTCTGTTGGAGGCGTTGTAGTATTGGCACCATCCGTCCCTCGCATGGCATCACCATTCAAACCAGTCACATCCTCGGTGATCTCAGCAAGGTTGTCTGTGCTAGTCCACCCAGCACCTTTAACATCTGTCAGATGATTGATGATCGTCGTCTGGTTGGATGCTGTTGCATCACTAGCCCCAGTCAATGCGTTCGCATCGACTTGATTAGCTACGGTAAATGTCAACTGATCGGTTTTCGCTTTGATCTGGCCTACTTCAGTATCAATCGTGTTAACCGATGTTTGCGTTGCAGCATTATCAGTACCACGCATGTCAGAGTTCGTAGTAGTCACATCGACCGTATCGACATTAACAACTGCACCACTGAGAGTCGTAATCGGTCCTGCCGATACAATGTCTGTAGCTGCAATGTTCTCCAGTGCATCGAGTGTTGTTAGTGATCCACTGATGAAGTAACCCGACTTATCCGTAACAGTTCCAGCAGTCACAGACGCAACAACAGATCCAACAGATCCACTGACTGATCCCACCGTTGTGACATTGGCAACTGTATCAGCAGCAGGATCAAACGTACTAAAACCAGTCGCCTTGAAATCTGCTACGCCGCTAACTGCTGTTTGCTGTACTTCCAGAATATCGCTGGGCGTTGGTTCTGTAACAATCGAAACTGTACGAGTTGCAAAATCACTGGTAGATGCAATGAACTCGATGATAACCTCATCCGCATTCATCATTGAACTAGTCAATGCAACAGTGAACGGTCCAGTGCTTGGCGTTGGAAACGTCGGCAATGGAGTCAAGGACACAGCAGCACCCAACGTTGAACCGTTTCGTAGACGATACGTCACCTCTCCACTTGCAAATGGGCCAGTGAAGAACGCAGTAGGGTCGCTGCTCTTTGGCAGGGCGTAGTTAAAAGTAAACGCCTGATTTTTATATGCTCCAGAGGTAGCCAATGTTATTTCTCCTTAGCCTAAACGCTGCAAGAAGGCAGCGGAGTAATATGCGTAAACTAAACTGTCGGTAGCCAATCCGACCCAAGGATCATCATACAGTGTTTGAACTTCTGCGGCTGATAAGGCTCGACTGTAGACTCTGACGTTTTGGAACATTGCATCCATATTACGGTTGTTGTCATAATACCTACCGCCTAGCGTAAGCATTCCTACGGAAGACTCTCCGCTTGTGTACCCGTCGCCATTAGTTGACGAGGTCGCAGTCTGAACCACACCGTCCAAATAGACATCAAGGTTGGAGGCAAGCGTGTAATCGGTCCCCGAAGATACAAAAACCAAATGAGCCCATCGGTTGAGAATGTTAGTAGCTAATCCGCTGTACATCTTGCCCGTGGCGTTCACAACGGTCAGATCCCGAATCTTAAATTCCAAACTTCCATTGACGTTTGTCCATGCAAAGAACATGGCGTCTGAGTCTGCCTTGTTGAACCAATACTGTTGCAGGGAGTCGTCCCGCAGGTAACACCACATACTGACTGTCAACGGGTTTGAGTGTGCTTCGTAATCCCCAAGCGTTGACAGGTCAAACCTATCATCCACCCCATCAAGGTTCGCAGCCCGTACCGTATCAGTAAACTGCCGTTGCACACCACCATTAGCTACGCCGTGGTAGTCATTGCCACTGATATCATAAGCCAGCGTATCCTGTGGCCCATACTCAGTGAGAGGCCACCAGCCAACGAGGTTGGTTGTCAGGCTGCTGGATGTGTCGAGGTCTTTAGCCGTGGGTGATGGTTCAATCGCTCGGTCAGTGCCTGCCCAAGGATCTTGGTAGAGGCGGGATACCTCTGCCGCTGACAGGGCTCGGTTATAGACTCTGACGTTTTGGATATTGCCATCGAAAGTGTACGAATTTGATGAGTGTGAACCAATCGCATAGTACAAAGGGTCAGTGTCTGGGAACCCGTCTCCAGTGTTGTTAGATGTATTAGTTACATTCTCCCCGTCTAAATACACCTTGCACCCACCACCAGTTGGATCAACCACCGCGACTAGATGCTGCCAAATATTGGTTGCAACAATACCTGTGTTAGACTGCGCAAACGTCGTAAAGCTATCGCCATCGTCGTCACGACCACCAGTTTGAACACTTCCGCTGTTCACCACAAGGTTTATACGAGTGAATTGGGTTCCTGTGTTATTCGACTCATAATAAACCATCGTGTTAGTGCTAACGACATCTGGCTTAACCCAAGCAGAAATAGTCATCGCGGTTTGATTACGCGAAAGTCCATTACTCAGAACAAACCTATCATCTACCCCATCAAAACTAGCACTCAGTCCCTTATCATCAGCTGACCACGTAACGCCACCACTTTCAGTCCCGTCATTCCCATTCCCGCTCAAATCTACAGCCGTCGTATCGTTGTCAGACAAGGGCCAGAAGCCCTGTAATCCTGTGTTGATACTATCTGCGGTGTCAACTGTGAGATACTGCGGTGGTGCTGACTTCGCTGTCACTACGCCTGCCCAGGGCTCGTTATAGAGGGCTTCTACTTCGGTAGCTGATAAGACTCGGTTATAGGCACGAACATTTTGAATTTCACCATCAAACGATTTACTAGAACTGTACCCTCTGTCTCCTATTTCCAGCGGTGACGATGTTCCAAAACTGAGTGTGGTACTCCCACCTGCCGTTACGGATAACTGTTTCCCGTCAACAAACATTTTTATGTCTGATGTTGTACCGTTTCCTGGTTTCGTCCAGGTTACGACATGCCATTCTCCGTCATTTAAACCACTCCCTCCAGATACGGTATTGCCACTATGATTTCGTGACCAAAGCACTCCACCCTCAACATTAAGCTCAAACACTTGCCCCGCGGCAGATGTCCCCCATGTCACAATGTTGCCAGCGCCACCGGATGTCGTTTTAAACCAAGCACTCACCGACAACTCGCCTGCCCCGGAAACGGGGACATACGACGATGCGATAAACGATGCGGTTGATGAGTTAGGAAAAACACCAACTGTACCAATACTAGATTCGCCCCAGTTAGGGTTTGTTGATGTTAGGTCTGCGGTCCCCGTTAAGTCCTTCGCTACCGTCCCACTGCCCTCAGACAAAGGCCAGTATCCTACGAGGCCAGACGACAGGCTGTGATTAGGATCTACACCCATGGCGATTGGCGTGTCGGGCGTTAGGTTCTGGGCTACGTAGTCGGTGCCTGTCCACGGTACAGAATAGAGTTCTGCGACTTCGGTGGCGGTTAGGGCTCGGTTGTAGATTCTGACGTTTTGGATCTCGCCAAGAAGCTGCCTCGTTGAGTCAGTTGCAGCCTGTGTCTGACCAATATAAAAATCATTGGCCCCAGCACTCGAACTAGATAGCCCCGAAATAGCCACCTGGTTTTCTAGTACGCCGTCAACGTAGATATAAAGGTTTGTGGCATCAGCAACACCACAGATATGATGCCAATTGTCATCCCCAATAGTTGTGGTTGAATCCGCATTGATAGAGCTAGTCCCATCGTAGGCAGCGACACGGCATTTCCCTGTCGTAGCCACAGTCCAGAGGTCGAGTGGATACTCACTGCCTGCACCTGTCGTTCCACCTCTAGCTGAAACGAATCTCTGCGTGTGCGTTTCCGTACCACATTTAACCCACCCTGAGATTGATAGTTCTTGGCTTCTGATGTCATAGGAACCACTTAAATTTGTGTCTACATATTCACCAGTGGCATCTAGTTCTACAGCCGAACCCTTGGTGGAACTAACCCACGCAGCAGTACTCACAAGCGTCCCGTCATTACCACCCGTTGACAGGTCTGTTGCATTCGTACTAGTTCCATCCGTCAAGGGCCAGAACCCCACCAACCCACTGTTAATCGACGCAGTGGCATCGACGGTGATACTCGCTGGGACTGGTGGGTTGTTAGGGTAGCTCATTTACAATCTCTTAAAAGCTTCGTCTAGGAGGTAGAAAACGTCAGGGGTGATACAACCAACCGGGTCTGTGCCTGTCTCAGTAATCGTGAAACCATTCAGGTCAATCATACTGTTACAGTCATGCACATACTCAGTGGTTAAGTTGCTATCTAGCGTCAGAGTCCCAACAGCATCATCCGCGATTATGATTGGTGGAAATGTATTTCCTCTAGGCGAGAACGTGCTATTAGAAGAGAGATTGAAGGTCAGCTTTGAACTGCCCACGTTTATGTTGTAGGTATCTGTGCCGTGGGCTGAAACATCTCGAAAGTGTGTCTCGACAGTAAGCTGCGTGCTGTTTGTTGAAAAATCGAGGGTCGTTCGAGAACTGCTATACCTTGGCTCAAGTCGTACTTCTTTAACGTGCATAGCCGCCGGAAAAACATAAGTCCATCTGCCATTTACGGTTGTTAGGTAATTTAACTGAAGGCTTACACCTGTTGCAGTCGCCCACCCTGCTCCAGCAAAAGTGAGGGATGCAGTCGAAGAGGGGTTTGATCTATATGTAGTAAAAGCAGTGTCCCCAACGGAAGCACCTGCTTCTAGGGTACAAACGGGGTTACTTGTCGTCTGGATTCTGATGTACCTACTAGTAGTATTTGTAAGCGATCCTGTAGAACGAATAGTAACATCGCCAAATACCTCTAAGCCCCCACCACCGCCAAAATAAAATTCACCATAACAATCGAAACTTTTGACATCTTGTTTCCCGGTAAACGTATATATGCATCTCGCACCACTAGCAACTTCTAAATTTGGCCCAGTGTCTTGCTGGGCATTTGAAAGGCTCAAGGCACCGCTGAGGGTTGTAAACCTTAATGTAGCTGTCTGCCCATATAAATTGCCGTCACGACAACTGAAACTTCCACCGACGTTAAACGTGCCTGTTCCCATATACAGAGTAGCACCGGATCGCCCCCACAAATTTCCAGCGGTTGTCACATCATAAGTGACGCAATCAATGGTTCCGCCATAGGCAGAGGTAGGATACGTCCATGAGTTGACATTGACATTCTGGTCAAGCGTGCAGTTGTAGCTCGCAGAGTTTGTGTCAAATATTGCATCGTCGGAAACACCGGGAACAGAAGCACCGCCAGTACCACCGCTAGTGGTAGACCAGTTGGACGTATCTGACCAGTTGTTTGTTGAACCGCCGTTGACCCAATACCGATTAGCCATTACTTCAGCCTCTCGATGCGAGCGTCAGATGCGAGTGTTGCACCGCCGCCTGTTGCACTGCCACCAACCACACCAATCGGCTGGTTGGATGAGACAGATGTTGTGTCAATTGTAAACTCAGGATATCCAGCGGTTAGTTGTTCCGTTGTTCCCGGTGTGTAATCGCCGTTAGCCGTGTCGGCGTAAGCTGGATCGACGGCAGTGTCTCGTGATCCACCTGTCACGCCTTGGTAGTCGCCTGATGTGTTTGCTGTTGCACCAGTGCCAAAGTTGTTGCCGTCGAAAAACGCCATTTCTGGATTGCCAATCCAATTAGGCCAACTAATGCCATAGGCACCATTTTCTGTAATTTGACAATTTACAATAGATGCAGAACTGAAATGTACATCGTCTTTTTCAGTACCAAAGCCGTCGCCTGTATTGTTTCTAAAGACGCAGTTTGTAATGAATACCGAACCAGTTTCGGTTGCGCCTGCATTTACACCATCGCCGCCATTTGAATCAGAGATGCAGTTGTGCATCATTACATCGCCGTCTCCACGAGTTGCAAAACCATGGCTTGTGCAGCCTATAGCTTTGCAGTTCCTTGCGACAATATACCCACGAGTGTTAGTTGACCCAAACCCCACATCTGTGCAATGGTCTGCGATGCAGTTGAAAAAAGTCATGGAAAGACCACTAGTTCCACGCCTGCAAAATCCAGATGGGTTGTTTCCTCCGCTCCCTTCGCCGCAAATGCAATCATGAAACCTAGCCTCATTAGCCCCAGACCCACCAAGCACTGCAACCTCTTGGGTTACTGCTGAATTGAGAAACTTGATGTTGTTAAAATTACACGAGGCACCAGACAGGGAAAAGTGTGCTGTGCTGCTGGCAGTTTGCGTGATGGACTTAATAGAGCCAGCCGTCCCAATTAATCGGAATCCGCGTTCTGAATCATCTCCACCACTCCAAGTAATCGCAGCACTAATGCTCTGATCGTCTTCCAGTTCAATCGTCCAATCGTCGTGAGCGTCTGCGAACATCAGTTGACTATTAGTGTTCCCAATGGTCTTTCGCTGTCCACCGATAGCCCAAGTCTGACCAGAACCAAGCACAAATGTATCGTCGCAAGTTACCTGCGTACCACTATCGACGCTGGCGATGATGGAGAACTGACGACCGCTTGCAGTCTGCACCCAAAGTAAATCACCAGCCGATACTCCAGTGGTTGTAATGCCGGTCACAACTGCCGTCCCGTCAGTGGACGCACCAGCACCAGTCTCAGCCGTTGCAGGTCCAAGACCACTGGCAGCAGTGTCTAAACCACCTGCGTTATTGAAGATAATGTTGCCGCTCGGAGTCGTCACGAATCACCTCAAGAAAAAAGGGCGGGTGGTAGCCCACCCAGATTTCACTACTCAGCAGGCTTAGGTTGATAACCCAGAGCATCAAGCATCGCATCCAACCACGCCTTCTCTTCTGGAGCTAGGTTGTCCAGAATTGGCTTGGCTTGATCGGCGGTGTAGACAAATGCTGTATCGGAATAGGCGATGTCTTCTGCATCTTCGACCGGATCGAGTTCCACTCGGTAGTTGTTGTATTCCACGGCAGATGCGTACAAGCTGTTCACGAGGCTGACAACCTTGTTGCCCATTGCTCGCAAGCGATTCATACGAGCTTGACCAATTTCAGTTGATTCAAAGTTTGATAGATTACCCATGGTTTATTTCCTTATCGTTTGTAGTTGGGTTGTAAACGAATAGCGTTTGCTAGATGTGCTGCTGACAAAGCAGATCCGCCTGATACTTCGTTGGGCGAGTAGTCGGTTCCTGCCCAAGGATCATCATAAAGGGTCTGCACCTCTGTTGGCGTCAACACCCGATTCCAGAGCCTGATATTCTGCTGGTAGCCTTCAAAGTGTCTTCGGTCGTCAAGAGTGTAGGCACTAGCACCAATGGCTGAGTCAGCAGTGATGTTGGTATAGGTGCCTGCGGTTTTCGCTAAAAAATCTCCCTGTGAGTATGCGCGAGTAGATATAGCACCATCAAAATAAACACGCATCTCGCCGCCATTGGATGAAGTAAAAACAACGTGATACCACGTATCTGCATAAAACCGACCCAGAACACCCATTTGCTGAAACGCCGGTTGACCGAAAATTAATTGGCAATACGAATACGGTCGACTAGCCTCGATCAAAAATTTATTTCCGCCGGAATCGTAGTGCATCAGCCCCACAGCGGTGCCGTTAAAACTCGACTGAAGAACTGGGTCCATTTTGACCCAGCACGACATAGACAAATCTGTGCCGCCGGAAATGTTATCGTTCCACCATGCCTGTGGAACCATATATCTTTGACCACCGACAAACTCAGCCACTGTACCCTTCGTCTCAGTAGCCCAAGTTGGCACAAAGCTAGCCAAACCAGTCGCGTCATAGCCGTTGCCGCTAATGTCCTCAATTACAGACCCCGAACCTTCTGTCATTGGGTAGAATAGGACACAGCCATTGTTCAGGCTATTGCCAGTAAGTGTCATCCCGCTTGGGGCAGGTGGGTCGTTTGGATATGCCATGTCTCAACCTTAGCCAACGGCGTGAACATTGATTGTTTTCGTCGCAGCAGCATTACCACCAAGCTTGATTCGCAACCATGGCTTACCGAATGCTGTAGCAGGTAATTCCATGTAGTCAGCCGTGGTAGCGTTGACTGTGGCAGCAGCAACAGCAGCATTGTCTGGATCTTTCAATGCGTACCATGTGTCAGAGTTGTCAGGCTTATCTGTCTTAGCATTGCCATTCCACTCGATGGTAACACTTGCGTTACCAAATCCAGAGGCAGCGACAAGACAACCTGCTGACGCTCCTTGGAAATCAATCGCATCTGAGTAATCAGTACCGCTGGTGATGGTAGCATCTACCTTTTTGAAATACGCTCGATCAATCGTTGACATGACTTACCTTCCTTAAGGGAGACGCTTCTCTATAACGTCGATACGGTTTTCTAAATGGTCAAACTTCTGATGAATGACATCCCAGTCACTCTTTCTGGACTCCAGCAGTCCCTCAAGTTCTTCTGATGTCTTGCGACATAGTTCGTCTGTATGACCTAGCTTTTCATCGATCATATTAAGCATGCCAAGCTGTTGCTCGGCAATTATATCATTCTTATGGACTAGCTCATAAAGCGACTCTTTGCGTCCATGCTTACCCTTGTTGTTGACCTGACGATCCAGATCTTTCAACTTGTGATTAATCCAGGCTGTAGCCGCAGTGACCACAGCTATCAACAAGCCAGATGTAGGTTGCCATAGGTCATCCATTACCTAGTCCTTCATTACCGAGTAGAACAAGAGAAGTACCGCTAAGATGCCGATTCCACCAGCAACTGCCCATGGGCTCCACCCTTTTTCATCTTCAGATTGCTCAGACAAATGCTGTATTGCACCCTGCATGTTCTCGACGGCATTCTTCTGCTTGCTGGCTCTAAAACCTGTCTGGCCTGCCTTCTCCATGACATACTGCATTCCGTTGACATAGTTGTCTGCAACGGAAGCCTTGTCGTTGTAAGCAAACCCAGCACCTTTCAGAGTATCCAGCCACCCTCCAGGCTTTTGGATGTCATTCATGTGACCACGCATCTTGTCAAAGGCAGCATCAGCAGCATCCCTTGTATTGCTATAGTCACCAAGATTGATGCCGCCATTTGACGTTCCAAGATTTGCCATGGCAGTTATCGCTGCCTCATTAATCTTGGCTTTCATCTGAGTTGTCATGTAGGTTTGGCTTGCTGGTTTAGTTAATTTAGACGCAGCATCTGGAGTCACAAGACCCGCCATTAGTGCCTTGCCAGCCCAAGCTTTGTTGTCTCGTAGGATTGCTTGACCTGCTATCTTATTGAACGACTTTCCTAAAGCCTTCTTAGCTTGCTTAGCATCGTAGTAGATCTTGTCGCCATTAGGCTTCTCATGTTCCATTACAAAGCTTCCAGCACCATCTGAGCTAAACCTTATTGCACCCCTATCCTCTCCTGCCACTCCAATCTTAACTACAGTGCTGGAGTCCAAGTGAGGCAATGCTGAGGCATGGTACTCATCAATAGTGCTTTCGCTAACCCTTCCCCCATCGGCTGTCACTGGAGTTTTGCTTTCAAACATCTCAGCTTTAGCTTTCTGATCTAAAGCCATTTCCTTAAGCTCTTTTAATGTTTGATTGCGTTCTTTGGTTTCCTGCTCTTCAAATGCCGCTCTAGCCTTCGCTCGACGTTGAATTATTCTTTCTTCCTGATCCTGCTTAAGCTGCTCAAGCTTCTCCGCATCAGTCAATTCGCCCTCAACCAAACCTGTTTCCTTGGAGATTCCTTTAATTAGCCTTGGAAGCTCAACTGGCTTCTCCCCACGAGCGAAAGATTTTGCAGCTTCAATATCTCCTGACCTGACAAGCCCCTCAATAGAACCTATCCAGTCGTTGAGATCGTTTTTGCGTTCCAGGGGGATATCTTCCTGCTTCACTCCTGGATCAACAATATCCTCTTCCGTCTGCTCCCACTCATCCAAAACAGAAATTAAGTCGCTTGTAGTTCCACTATCCGCAGCTTCCTTTAGCTTGTTGACAAATCCCTCAAGCTTATCAGGTGCCTGATCAGATACGATGAAGTCAAGGATCCGCTTCATCCCCTCCTCTTCACCCACCTGATCCCAATATCGCTGCCTGTTTTGCTGGAAGGTTGCTTCCTGCTTCTCTTGAGCGGCTCGCTTTTCTCTTTCCTGCTGGCCTTGGGCTATCTGCTTTTCCTTCTCTTCATCCAGAGCCCTCATGCTGACAGGCTCTTCACCAGAAGCAAGAGATTTGACAGCATCCATATCTCCAGTCTTGGCAGTCTGTTCAATACTGTCGATCCAAACATTGAGAGACTCAAGACGCTCTGGATCAGTCACCAAGGTTTTATCAAAAGCAAATTCATCACGCTCTTCTAAGATGTCATTGAGAGACTTCGCATCACCTGACTCAGCAGCACCCTTCAATTCGTTAATGAATCCTTGAAGCTTATCAGGAGTCTCCTCCGACTTGATCAAGTCTTGAACCATGTCTAGCTGTGCCTGCGTAGGCTGGATTGGCTTGACAGGCTCTGGGGTTGGCTGCAATGACAACTCTTGCTGAGTAGGCTCTTCTTCAGGTTTAGACTCAGCCTTCTCTCGAATGAATTTGCGGATCATTGAGTTAAGAGTCTTTTCACTCTGAATATTCTTTGGCTCTATATCATTAGCTTCCAACCATTGCCTTTTATGCTCTACACTAATGCCTCCCAGATCCTTACCAATGCCCCTCATGAACGACCTGATATTCTCTGCCCCTAAAGCAGATTCGGTGATCTTAGTTAAAGGGCTCTCCTCTACTGTCACAGGAAGTTCGCCTTCAACTCTAATAGTTGGGACTTCAGGATCAGCAGTAGGTTCCAAACCATATGGCTCATCTGGTTCATTTGCTGATGGAGTTGGCTTTTCAGCACCCTGGCCTTCGATAAACTCCTCTAGCTGTTGCTCAGTAGCCGCTCTCTGACCTTCAAGTAAAGACTCCGCTTCTTCTCCTGTGATCGGCGGAACTTCTTCCTCTTCATTCTGCTCTTTTGAGAACTCGTCAAGCCTTTCTCGCTGTATGACTTCTTTCCAAATATCATCATGCGTTTTTCCAAGTGGCTTTTGATGACCATGCATAAGGGCAGAGTGGACCTTCTCAATGTCATCGCCTCCTGAAACCTTAAGGCCAAGCTTCCCGGCAGAGCTAATTGTGTTTCTAACTAAATCCTGCTGAGATTCATCTAGACGCTTTATGGCATCAACGTCTTCTGCACTCCTAGCCTTTCGAGTAAAAGCACCCTCTGCTCTTTCGTACCCAAACTGCTGAGCTAAGCTGTTTAAGTTTTTATTGAAATCACTTACGTCAGCTTGATGTTCACTATGCACATCCCGCCAAGTGTTGTACAGGCTGTCTGATAAGTCTTTCTTATCTTCAGCACCCATGCCTTCACCAACGTAAGACTCAATTACTCCATCGATATGCCTATCAAGCGGTTTAGTTCTCGCATAAGGGTCTTCACCCTCGGCATACTTACTCGCAAGAGTGTTCGCAAGAGAATACTTGTCGGCTTTGAATAGGCTGGTCCTACGCTTCTTGCCCTGTGCATCTGTCAGCGAGAAGTCAGGATCTTCCTGGACAAATGGCTGAAGCATCTCAATCAGCTTGGTCTTGCGATACTTCATGAACTTGTCACGCATGTTGGCTAGAGAAGCACCTCTATCCATGCGAGTAGCATCGGAAGACATTCCAGTTTTGCTTACTGGATTAGTAGATACAGATCCCTTGTCTGCCTTAGATGGCATAGAAGACTGAGTTGCCTGCTTGGGCATTGTGCCTCTGTTGGCTGTAGCTTGTCCATTGATCTGCTTTCCGGTGACATCAAAGTCTTCAGGAGAGTGATCACGAGGACCAGCACCCATAGCATTACGCTCTGGTTCTTTGCTGTAATCCTCATTCTCTTGCATCAACTCCTCGTCAAAATCACTATTGATAGCGTCGTGCAGAGAATAGAGACTGTCTCCAGTCATCGTTGTCTTGTACGGATATCCCTTTTCACCTTTAGGGTCATGCTCATCCCTGTCCCAATAAAACTCTTCACCTTCTGAGCCCATAAGTTCAAGACTTCTATTAATCGTATCCATCTGAGCTTTGGTTGGAGCAGAATGCAAAGAAAGTCCAGGTGCTGAAGGCATCCACCTAATCGCACCTGTCTGATCCATGAAATGGCTCATGTAAGCCGTTGGGTCATTCCCTTTATCTCCAGGGTGAGGATGCTCCTTATATGCAACACCAATACTGCGATGGTCTTCATGCCTAACTCCATCAGAGCCAAAGTTAAGCATAGTTCCATCAGGCAAGATATACCCTGCCTGTTTGGGATTTTCTGTCTCACCAAAATGAACCAAGGCTTTCTCAATCAATTCACTTGGAGAGTCGCCAAGGTCAGATATCTGATAGATTCCTCGGTCCCATTTATCTTTTATCTCGTCGTAATCAAATCCAGTACCAAACTCTTCTATGTAAGAAAGCAACTCTTCTGAATCTTTAAAACGATCTAAGTTCTTAAGAAAGAAAGTTGCAGCAGCATAGTCTTCATCATCATCGCCATACTTCTCAAGCATTACACTAGCGTATCTCTTAAGATCTCGCTCAAGATCTTCCCTCATCTCTATTTCAGAATCAGAGAACTTGGCATCACCTTCTTCTTGTTTACTTAGATACTCCTCAAGTTCCTTGCGATCATCCTCATCCATCATGTAACGATCAGGATCATTCTTCTTCTCGAACATCTTTCTTTGTTCAAGATCATGCTGAAGATTGTGCAGATCATCCTCAGAGAAAAGCCTGCCCTGCCTTTCGTTGCTAGGTGCTTTAGGCTCTTTCTTCTTGGGGATGTAGTCATCCTTAACAGGCACATCGTCAAACAAACCGCCCTGGCGAAGACCATCATCATCTTCATCTTTAGCAAACTGGAATCCCTGTTGACCAGTCAGTCTTCTAGCAGCACCACGAGTTGCACCCTCCATCGCACCAGAGGCAATGGCACCGAAGAGGCTGTCCTCACCTCTTCTTTGTGGAGCAGGCTCCGTCAGGTCTTCCTCTGGCGTATCAATGACTGATGGATCACCTTCATTGTCAACGTCGCCAGCTTGGTTTTTACGCTCTGACTCTACAATACTGCGTGCCCAGTTGCGTCCACTGTCACCACCCCACAACAACCATGCGATGTAACCAGCATCATCCTCACCACCCTCTTCGTTCCCAGCATGGCGACTAAAGAATGAGTGCATCCGTTTAACGGTAGAGAAGCTAAGGTCTTTGCCATTTATAATATCTCTAGCACGAGCAACACCTACTGCGGTCCCGCCCTTCTCGTGCTTCTTGCGTAGTTCCAAGCCTCTCTTAGCATTGCCAATCATTCCCTTAGTTGGCTTGTAGTTCCCGCTTTCGCTCTTCTTAGCATACTCGTCCTTGACATAGTCCATCCTTGGATCGCCAGATGGCGTTACATTGCTCACCGATTTAATCTGACTTGGGTGGAAAGCCATGTAGATTGTGTGATCTATCGAACGCTGACCAGGACGCCCATGACTGCCCTGTGCTTTCAATCCATCAAACCCCTTTGATCTCAAGTATCTCGAAAGATATTTTTGAGTGCCTCCACCTAAAGCTTTAAGACTTTCATAGTCACTAGGAATTTTTCCTGCGTTAGATGACATCTCATCAATTTTTTGCATCATCTTCTTCGCAGATTCAGCGTCCCCAGTTGTTCCTTTATACCAACTAATAAAGTCTTTAGAATCAATCTCATCTTTGCTAACATCAAAAGGATTTTTAATATTTAAATGGACAGCATGTACGGCGGGATTCGCTTCCCCTGTTCCGTCGCTATTAAGAGCATAATCTTTCGCCGCATCTAAGTTGTCAGTGTGATAATAACCTTGACCATGCGAAGCTAAATCTGGATCTCCCGAAAGTCTTCTGTCATGCTGGACTAATTTTCCATTCGGAGTACCGTGATACAAAACTAGCAGCTTGCCATCATTGTCACGCACTTTAGACTCGGAGAAAAACTCTTCCTTTTCTGGATGCAAAGTGGCGTCTGACTTGACTTGGTCCAACTTAGGATCAAACTCATCCCTTAACTCTTTGCGATCTTCTGTTTGCTCTCCCGTTGGCATGACAGTAGAAGGCATTGGAACATCAGCACTGCCTTCAAAATCAGCATCGTCAAATACATCAAAATTATCTTCATTGCTGTATTTGGAGTACCTCTTTGATTGCATGACAGGACCAAGCATTGCAGCCAACGCTTCGTCTTGGCTTTCAGTGATCTGCGTTCCTTGACCACCCTCCTCTTCTTTCTCCTGTTGCTCTTCCATCATCTCGTACTCTTTGAGTGATGCTAGAACTTGAGGATTGTAGAGAGCTTGATCTGTGGCACCTGCGACATTCAATCCGATAAGACCCATAACGTCTTCAGATTTAATCTTCGCCCCCATACTCCAGGCAGCTTGCAGTGCTTGCAGTTTCTCTAATGGCACTGCTTCTTCTGTGTTCAGTTTGAACTGGAAGTTGACGTTCTGATACGAAGGGAAGTTGAACATCAACAGCATACGAATCAGATCTTTGGTGACAGTCTCTTCAACACCAAGACTGTCGTACTTCACAATCTGCAAGAAGCTGTCGCGATGCAGATCAGAGATTCCTGGCGTACCCGCTTCTGCTCGATACGATAGTGTTTGACCCAGGATGAACTTGATGATCCAGCTACCAAAGTAGTCATCAATCAAAGACTGCAAAGCCATGATGCCTTGCGTATTTGGTGGGATCTGTTGAATGCTGTAGGCATCAGGATTCGACACTTCCATTGGAAGCACGATTTGATTCTTATGTGCCTGCTCTTCTGCTAGACGCTCGACCTCTTCTCGTGCCTGGGCATTACCGGCAGGGTAAGTGTAGACAGTGAAACCCATACCTGCTCGCTCAACCACTTCTGCAAGCTGAGCGAGAGTCTCTTGTTTCTGATACCAAGACCAATACAAGAAGTGTCGAAGACCAACACCATGGATCATGCCTGCGGTGGTTGGATCCTCGTAGTCACCGTCCATCATGAAGTTCTTATGGACGACTAAACGACTACGCTCCCATCGACGAAGGAATACACCTGTTCCTTCAGAGTTCCACTCAATGTCAGGCTTACCAGCCCAGATGTCATCTTTGACATGAGCTACTGAGACTTTGACGCCAATTTCATCATGGTCATAACGCCCAGTCCCATCATCATAACGAAACAAAAGTTTGTCACCATTGACGGGAACCCAATCAACAACAGTGCGATAACGAACACCGCGACTGTCCCTAGTGAACCCCCAAACATTTTGAATGCCATATCGACCATACCAAACTGCTTCCATCAAGTTACGAAGGTATTCTCGGAACCGAGGAATGCGAGAAACCATGAAGGTCAATTCTTTAGCGACCTGCACCTGCTTCTCATCGCTACTATCCTCTGGCTGCACTTGCCATTGGAGCAAAGCCACTGCCATCTGTCGAGCAAACAGTGGACCCATAATCATAGGGTCACGACGCATCATATTTGCGTTGTGCTTATTGTGCCTAATCGCCTCGTCATGCTGACGATAAGTCCTGGCAAGAGTAGACATCATGCCTGAGAACGTAGTCACATGCGGTAATACGCTGCGACCTACATTGGGAGCTAGGTCTGGGCTGAAGTTCCCAGGATCTCGCTGCCGTGTTCCCATCTGGGTCTGCATTCGATACTGCTCTGGGACCGAACGCTCGTCTGGATACTCTTTGCCGTTGACGATGATAGACATAAGGATGCCCTATTTTGACTCAGGGATGTAGGTGAATTTGTATAGATGCTCGCTAGTTACGCCATCGGATCCTACATATTCAGGAACTCGAACAGCCTGCGACTTGAACTTCATGTTCTTTAGAAGGTTGTGACATTGAGAGTTTGTATCAGACACAACCATTTCAACTCTTCTGCTGTAACGATGAGCGTCAACTTTGAAGCTCTTAATCAAGCAAGCAAATGCTGAAGGTGAAAATCTACCAATCGTAAAGAACGATCCAATCTCTATCACCTTGCTCTTCCTGCTATAGGTCACAAACAGGCAGTAGTCGTCACTATCTTTGACATTCTCATGGCAACGAAGCACTGCCCTAAAGCGATACCTCTTGGTATCTAGAAGACTGTCTAGCTCTTCCAGGCTAATGCAGTTCTCTGCATATGCCCACTCAGCAAACTCTTCCCAGTCCTCTGCGGTTATTTCTTCGTATGAGTAATACACTTTGGCAAACCCCAACAAAAAAATGCCCACGGCTTAGGTGGGCATTCTACACAATTAGCTTTGGTTGACATAATCTAGTTATGTTACATAGTCACCGTCAGATGTTAGGTATGGTCTTTTACCTCTGCCAACTGTGGGCACTGCTCTGACCCTAAAGCCCAGCTTGCCTTCATTCGTCTCTGGATCCCTGTAAATAACAGCTTTTCTAGGGATATATAGTGACCCACTCATGCTTGGCGAGACAAGTGTGTACTTATATTGGTGACCAGTAAATGACCCGCATACCCTCAGCTTGTCCCAAACAAACTTACCTGCGGATGCTGTGGATTTAGCTTCCTCCCAAACACTTTTAGGGACTGGATTGCCAGCCCCACCATATGCATACATTGGACCTCGCTCTTCAGGTCGTATGGCATATGTGTACTCCTTACCTGTACATGAGTTGATATCACCCACCCTCCCAATGCTCCCAGGAGCCTTGTAGGTCACATACAGTATTCCTCGCAATTCATCGTAAGCCATGGAATAGACATTGCTGGATGAGCTTTTGAATATCTGCTCATTGGCAAACACATCAGGCTCGCTTGGCCCAGGAGGCATCAATCCTCCAAGCACATAGTCATTAAACTGAGGATCTTGGTCCTGAGTCGATGTTCTACGCCTGGAAGCCCCTGATCTTCCTACCTGACGAACACGCTTCACTAGGGGAGTGGTCTCTCTTCCACGATCCGTATCGATATCAGGAATTGCTTTTCTAGATCTTGGCCCAGGTAATCCACCCTTGGTCGGAGGTAGCTCTTCAGGTGAACTGGGAGAAAGCATCTTAGTTCTGTAGTCTGGAACCGTATCAACTAGAAACTGCGACTCTGGATCCAAACCCTGCTGGGAAGCCCATTCCCTGAGATCCACCACTCGAATCCCAGATGGCGTTAAAGGCAACCCAGCCTCTTCCATCACCGTTTTACTGCGGCTGACATCTTCCTGGGATACCTTTCCTCCAACACGAAAGACATCTATCAGCCCACCCAGAAGACGACCAGCAGGACCAAATTCACTGCCAAGCATTGAAAATACTGGGATATTAGGCTTCTTCTTAGACTTGGCGAGGTTGATTGCCGCCTGCAATAAGCGATTGCCTCTAGCCATCCTGCTTGCTCCTGTGGTAGTCCTCACCCTCATTTATCGCCATTGGCTCGAAGTAGGCTTCCTTGCCATCGATAATAATGCCTGCACCCAAGGTGGGACGGTTGGGCAGATGGGCACCGTAAGCAAATGCATACGCCGAGACATCAATACCACATCCTGTGTTTAAACCAAAGATTCGACTGCTCTCATTGCAATGATACTTTACACCACCCCAAGTGTGAGTGTGACCCATCACAATATTACTACGCTTCTGAATAGCTAGATTAATTGCAGCATCCTTGCCGCTACATCCCGTTCCATGGGTATATAAAACACCATCTACATGGTGATCAAAGTCCCACTCCCAGGTAGGAGTGCCATAGATTTCATTATAAGTTCTCAGATACCTGTCAGGTATGCCAGACTTCCTAGCTTTCCTGAAGTGCCTTTCGTCATGATTGCCAATGCAGACCAATGCACCAGGGAACGCTGACTTCCAGACCTCCAGGCTATCTAACACCTGTATTGCTTCCTGCTCTGCTGATAGTCCATTGGGATCTGTATCCCAGAAAGACAAAGCATGAGCATCCACAACATCTCCGATCAGGACCACCTTGTCGCATGACCAGAGCTTGTATAGATCTTGGCAAAAGCTCAAATACATCGGATGCACAAATGGGAGGTGCATATCTCCAACAGCTAAGACTCGCATTTTCTGTATCCCAATCTCCACAAAAAACGAGACAGGTCTTCTGACGTTTCTTCAATCCATTCTTCGTCTTTAGACCAATCAGCCCCATGTAAGAATTCATGGATGATAATCTCTAGTTCATGACGGTTGGTCAAAGAATCATCCACCTTAAGGGTTTTCCCTTTCTTGCCTGGATGTTCTATCTGACCATAAGCCCCTCCCTCTGTGTACAAATCCTTGACTCTTATAAATGTCCAGCACTTCGATAGTATCTTGACTCTCATACTGGCTCCCAGGTTGCGCATTCAACCCAGCAGACATTTAGCGGCGGCAGTACGTTGCTCGCTTTTCGTCCTCCCGTATCTGCTCTAAGCTGTCCTGCAAGGAACGAGGCAACTTCTTTTCCTCTATTTTACCATCAAGTAGTTGAACCATATATTTTCGCAATTCCGATATCTCAAGGGCACAAGCCACTAACGTCGTTCTTGCAACGAGTTCGCCTTTGACCTCAAGACCTTCAGCTACTGACATCACATGTGTGAGATTATTCGTCATCAGCTTCCCTCTTCAGAATCGCAGCCATCAAGACCATGTAATTAATCACATCCTCGCATGAATCCATCCACGACTCTTCACTCACGGAAAGCTCACCATTTCTCACGAATGACTCGATCCTCTTAAGCTTGTCCTGAACCCTCAATAGCACACCCATTGCAGGGTGAATACCAAACACACGACTCGCATCAAAGTTTGCAAATGGATTCCTCGCATGCTCTGGGTTAGCGTAATCGTTGTTTTTGGCAATCATCGTACTTAAGCATCGATCCGTCATGCTCCTGTGCAGGTCAATTAGTGCCTGCTGGCTTTCATCTGACTTCATCTAAATCTTCCCCGCTTTTAACTTTATCGATGAAACACTTGTAAAACACAGGTTTGATATGGCTCACAACCTTGCTTGCACATTCCTTTACTGCCTTGTTTGATACTTTTATATCAATGTGCGTAGCATTTCTTCGTAAAGCTATATCGTCTTTCTCAGATGTTATCGTAACTAACTGATCACCACTCCTTATGTCGTGCATGATCTTTATCACTTCCTTGTCTGGAAGATAGTAAACGCCATTATGCTTCACGGCGCTATACTTCCTCGTCATCGTACCTTTGCACCAAGCAGTAACTAGCTCTGGTGTAATCACCTTGCCTGTCATCCTTGTCAGGAAATCACATATCTCAGCTCTGCTTAGGTATCGGCTACGATCAAAGTTGCCGACTACTGCCATTACGTTGTCCTTAGTTGATGAACCTCTTGCGGTTCTTAGGCTTGATCTTCCCTCCCGTAACCGAGCCTTTACCAGCAGCACTGCTATTCGTATGAAGTAAATACCTCAACGCATCGCAAGAGTGATCGTCTCTCTTCAATGGTCTTGGTGCTGCATTCCTAGTGAACTTGCCTCCTTTACTTTTCTCCCAGACATAAGTTTGAAGTTCACGAATTAAATTAGGGCATCGATCTCTGTCGATCACCACTTTGGGGTCGCCGTTGTTTAGCTGCAAAGCGACCCTTACAGTTTCAATACCCTCAATCACTTGGTTGTTAGCACCCACAATTGGAATGCCTGACTGTGTAAACAATCGAGCCAAGCCTGGAGATGCAGGGTCACCGTATGTAGGTCCATGCCAAGCATCGTTAGGCCAAGGGTGCTTATTGTAAATCCGATCCGCATGATCCATGTAGGTCATGTTCTGATCGGTGCTGTAATACTCGTCGTAAATGTACCACGTTCCCACAGAATCCTTTGCCGCCCACAAGCAAACAAAAGCATTTTCAGGACCACTACCCCAGTCGATTGCACGATAGTGGTACATGCCATCTGTGAAGCTGTCTATTAGATCAGAATCTGTATGGATGCGGGGATTGAACGTAGGGTAAACGAGACCTTCAAAGCTTGCGAATGCACCACGCATTCTGACTTCACGCATCTCTTCGGAAACCATCCCGAAGAACTCGTCAAACCAAGCTTTGTCTACATGACCTGCCTCTACAGCACACTTTGTATTGCAGTAGTACACAGCCCAGTCTTCTGGCAGCGTACCGTTATTGATCATGTCTTCGAGTGGGCGAGATAGATGAGGATCAATAGGAGTAAACTCAGCAAGCTTAGCACCTGGGAAATTATAGTCTCGGCACCCACGAAGCACCTCTTCGATCAAGGAGAATGGACATTGCTCAATGAAAACAAAACCACCAATAGATGAAGCCTGCATCTTTGATCGACCCTGATCATAAGACTTAAGCTCAATCACCCAGTAGTTGTTTGGATCGTGCCCAGGCCAAGGCTTCAGAGGAATACGAAAGGGCCAGTTCTGATTAGGCTTATACCAATCAACCTTGTCCCACTGCACTTCTTCCTCTGGTAACATTCCCCTCCCGCACATCTTCTCGTTCCAAGCAACGTCCATGACCATCGGATAACCTTCCGAGATGATCCAAAATGGAGTTGCAGGTCGAGGTGGCGGCTGGTCTCGAAGCAGAAACTTAACTGCTTTTGCAAGCGTCAGTGTTGTTGTCCCTGCTCCATTCCCTCCCAGTAAAAACGTAATGCCTTTGTGTCTTGAGTTGTAGAAGCTTGTCTGCATGTCCCACTCTTCAACCTTGTCAGGTCGAGGTTGGAACGTGAAATACATACGTTCTAATTGACGCTCAAGATGACCAACCGCCTCTTGAACTGTCGAAGGTTTCCACTCTTCCGTCTTCCTCGCCATACTCTTCTAAATCTTGCTCGTTAAAGATGTAAAGTACATAAGGCCAGAGACATTTGAACGACTCTATCATTTCATCGCTGACAGAATTATCACCGTCATCGCAAATCAAAATGTGTTCGTCATGTATCTCAAGCCAACCACCACACCTGATAACAGCTTCAATAAAAAAGCGTGCCTGAATCAAATTCCTAGCTTCTTCTTCAAGCTTCTGCATGTTTATCTGCATATGCCTTCGTATGAATTCGCTACTGATCTGACTGTTTACCTCGAACTGTAGATCCCTCAATTTCATCCAGTCTACCTTCACTCCTGCTTGAAGGTACTGAATCATCAGTTCTGGTTGCATCTGAAGTTCCATCTTTCACATGCCCTACTATCTCTTGTCCCCCAGGCATATCGCCAATCGCAGACAATAGACGATCAGCTATCTCGCCTTTGATTTTAGCGGGATCTTGACCTGCGATACGAATGTCAGATTTCTCATTTACGTTGACATTCACGCCAGTCTTAGGTGCATACCTCTCTGGTGCCCAAGACTTAAGTAGGAACTGCAACTGCTTGGTATCTCCGCTTAAAGCCTGATCGAATGCAATGGTTTCAAGCTCCATTACAATCTCAGCCTGAGCGTTCCTAAGCTCATCAGCAAACCACTTATCAGCTTTTGACCACTTGGCAATTTGACTCATTGTCGTGCCGCAAAGATTGCAAGCCTTCCTCATGCTCTTAACCTTTGACAGCACCGACAAAAAGTCCTGCTTCTTATACTTGATACGCTGCTCAGATCCTCGGCTCATTAAGCCTCTTCCTCTTTGTACCTAGCAGCCTCCTCCTCCGTGAGGTTGGTGGAGACGTATTGATGGTCAGCGTACAACAGAACGTCGTTGTATTTCACAACAGCCCCACGCACTCCATTGCTGACGATCCTGGCAGTGACATGCTCCCAGCCAGTCCAAAGTCTACATCTTGAACCCTTGGGCAAGTTCTCACTTTCACGCAGGTAGTATCGCTGATTAGTAGACTCTGCCTCCAAGCCGTGAGAGTCTTTAATCTCACTCTGTAGGAGATCCTGCACTTTCTTTGCAAGCTCAGGATTTGAACTAAGCAGTTCTTCAATTTTAGTTTGCTGCATTTGCCGTAGCCTCCTCGATCTTGGAGACAACGGTGCTTCGCTTCATCGACTTGCGAGTCACGATGCCGAGATCCTTAGCCTTCAGGCAAAGATTCTCAAACGAGATTCCCTTTGACCAGTCAGGGTCTTCACTATCATCGTTCTGGTCGCCCTTGGATTCTTCGAGGTTTTCCTCGTTGTCATAGAACGACTGAACTTGACTTTCTGGCAGACCAAGATGAGTAGCAGCAGATTTAACAGAAAGGCCAGCAGACCTTGCCTGGGCAAGTGTTTTGATATCATCTAAATCAATCGCCTCTTGCTTGGCAGCTACTTCCTTCTTAATACCTTCAGCACTCTTGTTGATCCAAGTCTCTATCTCTGCACGAAGCTTTTGCCGCTCAAGTTCACCTGGGTGAACATAGTCAGGGCCAATGACACTACCAGGACTAGCAAGTTCCTGCTCAATCAAGTCGCCTCGACCTTCACCACTTGCCTCATGCTTAAGTCCATACATCAAAGCAATCTGATTTGGGTAAAGACCTTGGCGATGCAGATTCTCAACCGTATCAACAATGATGCGGCGAGTATGCAGATTGGGCCAATCCAAAACCTGAGCAACCACATGATTGATCTGACTAAAGAAGTCAGCCGATGGATTGCTATTAGGTCGTGAACTCTTCTTGTGAAGATAGTCTTGGTAATAGACATCAAGCTTTTGAATACCTGCTTGAAATCGAACAGGAAGAAATGCTTCAGACAAGGAAGCCTTTATGTCTCTGCCAATGTCAGCAAGCTCAATTAATTCCTCCACTGCCAGATAGTAGTCTGGTGGCAAGGGAATATCATGCGGATCACTAGCCCACTCATTGAATCGTGAACTAATAAGTTTGCAGCATTGGTAAATCTTTGTTGCTTTTTCCATAACTGAAGCACCTCTCCTATTTGATCTGAACTTATTTGCGACAACGTAGACGACCGAGAGCGTTACGCACTAGGTTTCTTCCATGCCTCGCAACACCGCGAACAGGTTTGCGAGCAGTGTCGCAGCTACCACCAACACAAGCCTGGGAATCTTGAACCGGCATTTCCAAGATCGTCATCTGAAAACCCCTCTTGCCGGTTCCATTACAGGTGTCGCAATCAATCTTAATTGTGCCATCGCCAACAAAGCCATCTCCGTTGCAATCTGCACATTCATCTCCAAGCTTCTCGTCGTCAGGGACGCTTGGAAGCAAGTCTCTAGATGCAGCAATCCATGCCCACCTCGCACGAGACTGTCGAACAGTGCTGTCCTTAGCATCAACATTGACACTTCCATAGTAGCTAAACGCAATAAACGCAATCGCCACCAACAAGGCAATGCCCACAAGCTTAGAACTAAAGCTCTTCATTAAAGTAACCTTCCATGTCAAGGTCATCGAACACTTCAGTGTCCTCATCTTCAATGTCTTCAGTGTCACCTACCACAGGAGACGAATCCCACTCGACATTGATATCATCCTTACTCCAGTCAATAGCCTTGCCCCAATCGTAAGGAGCAGAGAATCCACCCTCAAAATCAGCGTAAGCTATGACTTCTCCATTTCTAATAATCCAGGCTGCATCCGACTCGCTGATCCAAAAAGATCCGTAAGGCATATCTTCAGGCCAAACGCCACCCTTCTTTGCCCAACCACTACCCCAAGAGTTGCAGATCAAAAAGCTCTTGCCTCGTTTGGGATGCAGTCGTCTAGCACCTGGGTTACCCATTGAATGTGACCAACGACCAGACTTACGCATGTAGCCTTCGTCATCTCGATATCCAACACCACCCCAACTGCTGCAAAGATTTACGGGATAGCCAGCCCCAGCCAACGCCCACCACTCATCCACGCCCCGTACACGAAAGGACTTTAGTAGCTGGTGCTTTTCACCTTCAGGCTTAAGCTGGTCTGGCACTCCTCTACGACCCCAGTCCCTACAGCGATCTACGCTGTACTTTCCAAGATCGTAATCCCCGTATTCCCTTTGGAACAATACTCCATACTTCTCCAAAGCTTTTAGCTGCCCAGAGTTGGTGGAACCGTCCCCGCCACCAAGCATGCCACCTGCCTCCCTGCCAGTAGCATAACACCACTCTGGACTAGTCAAGTCACAAAAAGTCTCATTCTGCCTTCTGACAGCAATATCCATTGCTTGCAGATGATCAATCAATCTTGCAGTAGCAACGCCAACACAAGATCCAACTGACCCTTGGTTCAGAGACCTTAAGCGACCATCAGAATCAAACTCATCCGGCTTGAATTGAAACAAGCATCTGTAGTGAAACGTATCTCCGCCAGGATCGTCCTGCACGAGTTGCTGTACCTGATCGACAACTTCCCCGTACCAGTCCTGACGTTCCGTAACACGCATCACCCCAGAGTTGTCTGGGATCCATCCAAAGCTATTTTCTGACATTAGTTCAACCTGCTAGAGTTTTTGCCTCTTCAGACAACTGCTGAAATACACGAATCGCATTCTCACGATCAATTGGGCTCAAGGTCTTTGATTGCTCAAGATCCTTACTGCCAATTGCCTCGCCAATCCTAATGCGAGCAGAGTCAAGCCACTGCTTTGCCGGAGTAGTGAGGTCTTGAAAGTATATCAGAGAAAAGTTCTCCACAGCTTTCCCCAGGTCAACGTCTGTCTTATACAGATTTGTCCTAAGAACAGGGATACCCTGGGAGAACATGTCTGATAACGCAATTGCTTCATCCTTGAGAATTACTTCAGCAGGCACAACAGCTTCCTTTTCCTTGTCCTTGTTGATGTACCAATAGCCACCAATAGCCAATGCGATAATTAGAATCGTATTGAGATCAATCCCAACCACCTTCAGTTTAGAAATTGAAGGGGTCGAATTCGTCGTCGTGTTCGCTTGATCTGTAGTCATCGTCTCCATCCGTTATATCAGGTTTACTATTGTGATCATCAAACCCAATCTCTGTTGAGTTCAATGCAATCCACCTAAGAACCTTCGACTCTTTAGACATCCCGTCTTCTTCGCAGTCATCTGCAATTAGATACATATCCTCCGAATCTAATGCAGCAGCCGTGGATAGAGCGTTGATTGTTTGCCTTGGATCTCGCTTCTTTAGCCAAAGCTCAACCAAAACCTTAAACAGCAGGAAGCCAAGTTCAATCAAGAGAGCGTAAGGAATTGTCTTACGCATCTCCTCATAGACTCGATCTTCGTCTCCATTGTATTTCTCAATCAGGTTCCAAACGTGCTTGCCAACTCGACGTACTCGCCTTCTCCTGACTGTGTTTGAACGCTCCATACTACTCTTCTCTCCTGCCAAGCATTTGCATCTTCTCGCCAACCACTCGAAGCTTACTCCTCTTCTCGCCATCCTTTTCCCAGGAGTCCAACTTCAAGCGACCTTCGATCAGAATTGGCGATCCTTTGTGAAGATACTCACCAGCTACTTCAGCGGTTCGACCCCACATTGTGACATCAACGTAGGTGACTTCGTCCACCCACTCGTCATTCCTCTTGACCCTGTCATTGACTGCAAGGCCAAGATCAGTGACTGATGCGCCACCTGGAGTCTCTCGCACTTCAACGTCGCGAGTCAAATTACCCATCAAAACAACTCTGTTAAAACTAGGCATCACTTCCCCTCAAAAATAAATTACTCGTTACCGTCCTTAGCCAAGCTAAGTCCAAAGAACACAGAGACTGCAACGATCACAGCCTCAAAATTAGCGATACTTTCAGGGTCACCATCTACCAACTTAAGACCCTCAGACACAAGCACAGCAATCATTGCCAAGCCACCAACAACAGTCGTCTTCCAAGATCCAAGAGCGGCAACCAGCCACTTCTCCAAAATAGTAGCCATAACTTTCTCAACCTTCCTTCCAATAAGGTTCCGCAGGTTCCCCAGCACAGAGGACTCCGGCGACAAAATCTTCAGCCTTGATCTCAACCTTTTTAACACGCCACTGCCCTTCTTTATCTTTATCCCATCCTAGAATAATGATCTTTGCCATAAGGTTATCTATAATCAGCCTAGCCACCTCAGAGTTACAGATCTTTTTCTTCCTGGCAGATATATTGCTCCGGCTTGTTTCCTGAACAAACCAGAACTCTTGAAATGTGCGATCCATGATCGCTGTCCAGTCTGCAAACCCAAACAAGTCATTCTTGTTTCTTCCGAATCCGTTGTACGTCTCTGTCTTTTCGACATAAGCCGCACCGTGATGAGCAAGATAGTCCCTTGTTAGCTTGCTGAAGTTTTGCTTCTTTTTCTTTGTCATGTGTTTCTGTCTGTCTTAGGTGATCGCAAACTTCGCAACGTATCTCAGCTTTGTCGTCAGTATAGATGAGGTATGCACCGCATTTAGCACAGGGCTCGCATGGCACATAAATGTCCATAGATTACGCCTTCAATACGTTCCTGCTAAAGTCTTCAACGGAGAGACGATCCTCAATCTCTTGCCTGCGTCTCTCAACAATGTCTTGACTAATGTCTATTCTGAGTTTGATGCCCACTGCGTTAGATGCATACTCGAAGCCTTTTAGGATAGCATCCGTGTAAATGTCAGCAGCATATATTGAGTCATGAACAGTAAAAAAGCCTCGACAGCCAAGCTGATAAGCTTTCTGTAACGCATGATGAATGACAACTTCTGACTCCATGAATTGCATGAAATTGATAAGAGTTCTGTAATCATTGCGATTAATCGCTTTGATCTGCCTCCATATCACAGGGAACAACTCCCTGAACTCATGCTCTTCAACGCTCGCATACTCGCTCTTCTTGGCAAATATGTCACGCATAAAGGCAATCTTGATGTCATCCCTGCTGCGATAATGCCCCCGACTTTTAAGTTTAGCGACAATTACGTCGTAGATATCATTCTCTTCAATAAACCCAGCGAACTCCCTAGCATCTTTCTGGGTGATGTCGCATGCTTCCAGCAGTTTCATCCTAATTCCGAGGGACTTCATATGTCTGGAAACCCCTGTACGCTCAAAAAAGCTACTGTCTTTATTGGCGATACTGAGCATTAATGCGGCGAGCAGCGTAGGCTGGCAAGCCTTTACATCATGACCAACACACCAGTGATCGTTGTACTTGAAACACCCACGAACCCAGGACTTGAGCCTGCAAAGCGGAGTGTAAACCCTCCCTGTCTTGCTGACAGACATTCGCCTGTTGGTATCAGACAGTATCTGATCAAGCTGGAATCCTATCACAGCAGCACTACTGCCAAAGTCATTATCACTAGGGTCATGCAGGTCTCGAAAACACCTATCCACCTCATACTGATCTATCTGGGGATACTGCAAGTTCTCGTAAATCTGAAAGTGAAACTCGTCCCAGCGGTAATGCTCGTAATCCTTACCTTTGATCAACGACTTGCGAATCGTTTCTATGACAGATGGCGAGGTGATGTGATGATGAACCACATTGTCGGTGGAAATCTTATCTACTTTGAGCCACTTAGGATTCACCAAGTAGTTCTTAAACTTAGCCCCTACCTCGTAACTATCCGACACAAACAGTATTTGGCATTCCTTAAGCTTCTCGACAATTTGCTTCGTCGTGATTGGGTTGCCACAGATCTTTCTGATCTCAGACGAGGACATCGGTGCCCCACTGTAATCAGAAAAGCATATCTGCTTCTCCAGTATTGCCCCAATTAGCCAAGCTGCCCTATCTGCCTTAGTCTTTGTGTCAAAGATGTTTTCAAGACGAAACCCTCCTGGGATCCTTGCATAGCATCCCATCGTCAATCCAAGCATTAGTCCCCTCCCAAGCGACTAATAGAGACCACAATCCTCCATGAGACCCTGAGCAGCATCGTAAACTCTCATTGCCTCATATGGTCTAAAAGACCCACTCCTTCGGTGAAGCAACTGCTCCACCCTCCATGACGGCAACTCCATCGTCATTGCCGTGTAGTAGCACCAAACCATGTCATCAAACTTAGATTGACGACCACCATGTTTAGTGTGCTGATACCGAATCTTCCCCAGGGGGATCAGCTCAGCGAACGGAAGATCATAGACTCCCGTGTTCCATCCGTCAAGAGTGTCTGAGTAATCCAAGACCATCCCTTGCCGAGCAAGCAGGATCTCCCTGTACTCTTCAAGAGTGATGCTCTCCTTAGCCTCTAGCTCAACCAACCGTTCAGGTACTTGGTAGTTACCTACCTTCTGGTAGCGACTAGGGCTCTCCTCCCGCTTCGGTGCGAATATCTTCGTTGCCATCTTCCTCCTCCTCAGAACGGCACTCCTGAAGCTCTCGCTCCAGTGAGGCTATCCTCCCCCTCAACTGTGCAATGAACGCTGCTTGGCGTCCAATACGCTCTTTCAAACCCTCGATTACATGTTCTACTGCCACTTTAACCCCCAGTCAGGGTATTAATGCGAGTCTAGGTAATCTTCGTTGTACAACAATATAATAGATATTCTTAAATGTAGCTCAATGTGTTGTAATCTAATGCGAGCGATTAACAGTACCGGCAGGTCTTCGATGCGTCCTGACCTGCGAGGAAGCTCCCCATAGAGAGGAGTTGGGCAGCTTGCCTTGCTTCCTGGACAAGCCACCCCCCTCTGTCACAGTCCCAGGCATTAAAAGCTTGGGAGGGCATCTAGATACTCTGAGACTGTGTGAGTGCTAGTAAACTGTTCTTTACCGCGATTGACTTCGAGAACTTTTCCCTGAGATCTATAGGTCCATTCGCTCATTCAACCAAGGACAGCTATGCACTGCCAGTCATTATATCCCGCTATCCACTTAATGCAATCTAAGACTTGCAATGTTACGCAAATAGTCGCAACCGCTTGCGATACTTAGCGCAATTCTCAAAACATCCCCAACTCACCTTTTCCCTGGTTTTTCAAGCAATATCACAGATCCTTGCTATGTTTAGCGCAATAAAAAGGGGAAGAGGCTCTCGCCCCCTCCCCAAATGCATCAACGGCATTGTAGCTGAACAGTATCGCTTTCAGTTGATGCACTGCCAGCATGCCAATTAATAACTATCTCGAAGTTTTATGATCCATGTTGAATCAGTTTTGAGACAGCACGCACTTGCCCAAGGTGCTGTTTTGCATGACACCACCTTAACCCATAAAGTTAAGCCATGCAACACTTTACAAATAATTCATAACTCAGACATGGGAACCCAAGGAAGGAGTACCCCCCGTGAAATATGAAAACGAACAGATGGATAGAGATGGATTTGTGTCTGTAGGGGGTCACCCCGTCTCGCCCCTCGCGATCCCCTCCGGCTTTTCCCTCTGGTCCCTGCTCCTCGCCTGCGGCGTCTTCCTCCTTCGTCGTCTGCCTCGGCTGCTCTGGCTGATCGCCTGCGCTGCCATCATCGCCGCAGCCATGCATGCGAGTCGATTGATCGAAGCTGTGAGACAATCCACCGAAGCACGCTGAAGCCAGAAGCCAGGAACCACGCCAGGACAGCCCTGGACGGCTTCGGAGCCACCGGAGCCACAACGACACACCAGGGCGCCACCAGGAGCCAGGGAGAGGGTGCCAGATTCAACGCCACCGACGCCAGGTCGACGCCAGGAGCCACCAAATCGGCACCAATCAGTAGGTGGACACTTAGTTTTTGGGACGATTCGCCAAAAAACCTAGGGTTTACCCCATACGACCTTAAGTCGTTATTTTGCAAGGGTTTGCAAGGTATTTCTGGAATTTGCCAGGAATTTTTGTTCGCTTCTTTCTCCTCTTGCCGATACTGCCAGAGCTGGATCAGCAAAAACCAGCACGCCCCGAGTGGTTCGGCGGCGACAACCTTTTCTCTCTCTCTCAAAACGAGGAACGACACGATGACCACCACCACCACCTACGCCGAAGCTTGCAGCGAGTACACCGGCAACATCAGCAACGATTTTGATCGCGATTTCGGCTGGACGATTTATGCTTGTGACGAATCCGACTGGATCCACAACAGCAACCCCGTCGGTATTTCCATTGACCACGAGAGGTTTTTTATCTGTTGGAATTCGCTAGCCGATACTGAGTTTTTTGGCTGGACGATTGGCTGGTATTGCGATGAGGTATCCAGGGAGCCCATCTCTGAGGAGGAATGGGATCGATTCGGGCCAAAATCGAAATCTCTCGAAATGGTTCCATCTCTCGACGAGATTGCAGACACGATTAACTCGGAGGCTTGCCAAGGCTGCTCAAGCGATCCCACGTGCCGCCTAGCCGATATCCTGGACACCGAGGACTGCTACTGGTTGGGTGATGCCGCCTATGTTCGCGAGGAGGAATCAGGGCACGTATATCGCTGCATGCCGCAATACTACGGCGGCGAGGCTGGCCACGATTTGATCGATATTCCCAGGGACGGGGACGGCTGGTTGAGTGATTGCAGCATCGATACCAACGCCTGGATTGAGGCAGTTTTGAATTCTGGCAACGCTCGCGAATATACCCCCGAAATGGTGGAATGGTTGAGCAATGACGAGAACAGTTCAGAATGGGGCGAGAACGCCAGGGTAGGCCACGCATTTACCGAGATTATCGCACTCGCAGATTCAGAGTAAGACAGCCCAGCACCGAGCCCCTGTGAGGGGCTTGGACCTGGCTTGTTTTATTTGTATTGCACCACCACATTTTGAGAGGATCAGAACTATGACCACCACACGCGGCACAATCGACAACAACGCCATTCCTACCGTCACCGTTTATCACGCACCCTATGCCATCGGCGGATATCGCACTTTCCTGGTTTGGGAGCCAAATCGCAGCCAATGGGCCTTGGATGTCGCATTGATCGACGGGAAAACCTATCACTGTCACCCAGCTGTATCCGGCAAGGATCTCGACGGCTTCCAGGACTCCAACGGATACCCTCTAGCTGAGTTGATTTTCGGGGAGGAGCGACCAGGCGTTACCGTTTCGCCGGTACGCTGGGCAGATAATCACATCGATGCCGAACGATGGTCCAGCCTTTATTTGCCGGAGTTCATCAACGTCGAAATCCGCCAACCAGGACGATAGCCAACATTCACCACCACGAAAGGGAAAAAGCCATGACCACCACACAACGCCCCACCATCACCGAAATTGTCGAGGCCAACATCAGCGCCGGATTCGACCAACTCGACGAGCCAGATCCAAAATATGAGTGTTTTTTATTGGGCTCCATCCTGGAACATGCCTACCACGCTCAGGACAACGCACGCGAATGTGGTTACACCTACGATCAATGCCAAGAGGCATTTTATCGCGTCGCAGGCTCCCTGGTGGGAAGGCGCGTTGATGGGTTCGAGTTCCTAAAACTGGCCCAATACAATGCCGCCTACGATATCGCCGCCGATGGTCGCGTTGTTTCGGTAGCCTACCGTGATCGTCCATCGGTTTATTTTGTGGTGAGCGAATCAGGCTACATTGTCGCAGCCACTACCACCAAAATGAGAGCCGAAGCTATGGCAATCGATCCCATTCGCCTCACCGTAAAAATCACCATCCCCAAACGCGCTAACCAATGGGGCGAGTTCCATTGCAAAGCCTATGACCAGGACGGGAAAAGGAACCCAGATGCCGACTATTACACCGATGACAGGCAGGACGCCGAAGATACCAGGAAGCTGATCCTGGGTCGTTTCCAGCGATAGCTCAAGGCACTACCACCACCACGAAAGGCAAAAACCATGACCACAAAACGAATCAAACCCGAGAGAGTAGCCCCTAACCACTGGCGATATCGAGGATTCAACCTAATTCGCAGAATGGGAAAACTCGACATTATCGACAGTAGGCCAGTGTTAGTAGGTCGGAAATCTGACGTATTTGAATGTCGCGATTGGATCGATGCCCACCTGGCAAAGCAAGGCGAGAAAATGGCTTTTCAGGAGCGGCTCGAACGATATGGTAATCGGGATTAATATCGACCCCCGTCGCCCTCGAGGGCTTCCGCCAGGGAGCCCGACAGGATGCCGGGAGGGTTCCAGGCACACCACCACCACATTTTAGAGGATCAGAACCATGTATTATGTAGAAAACGGCAACGCGGCAGTCGGCACCGAGGCAGTCGTGACATCACGCGCAGTTGGCGATTCCTGCCCCACCTCCTGCCAATTCCATCCATCCAGGGATGACGCAGGGAAACACCGATGCTATGCCGATAAAACGGAGGCACGATTTCCACATAGCCGAAAAAATGGGCTCGCTGGAATGGTCACAGAGCGGAATGTAATCCGCGCCATGCTCATCACCGCAGCAGCCAAGGGGAAAAAAGTACGATTCCACGAGCGCGGTGATTTTCTAAAAGATGGCACACTCGACCTGGAGTACCTGGAATCGATACGTTGGGCCATCGAGAGCCTGCTAGACTTGGATTTTGAGCTTCCTGAAATGTGGGCCTATACCCACGAATATGATCCTCGGATCGTCGACATGTTGGGGGAGCATGTCACGCTCTACGCCAGCATTCACAACGCCGATGACATGGAGCAGGCCAGGTCGGCAGGCTTCACCCTATTCGCTTGGGTGGACAATGCTGAGGAATTCCACCCAGCCAAAAAACGAGGTCAGAAACGCATGAGCGACGCCCCCAAAAAACTGAGCATTGAGGGGGAGGAGTTTTTATTCTGTCCTAAGCTTAGGCGAGGAGTCGACGAGGTTACCTGCTCCGGCAGCAGGAAAACGATCGCATGCAACGCTTGCATCGGTGGACTCTGTAACGTGTTCTTTGCAGCACACTAGGCCACCACTGCTCGTCCTTGAGGGTTCCAGGTCCACGCCAGGAACCCCACAGGATTGGCAGTGTTGCCAGTATTCACCACCACATAGCCTTAGGAGGGCTTAGCTATGATCTTGCGCGGGTCTTTTGAATCTGTCATTTCAATCGCCAGAGAGTACAACCGCCGTCATTTTAATCCCCGCAATTTTCAGTCGTGCGATACGGTGATTCCGATGAATCCTGTAGTACGCCGTGAGGATGGAGAATGGTCAATTGAATCCGAGTTAATCCCGTCTCCGGATTGTGATTTTGAATGTACGCTCGATGGATTTTGTGAGTATTGGTTCGCTGATGGGGACGATATTACGCCGGATGAAGGCGACGTTCGGTATTGGTTTGCACAATTCGATTTTGAATAGAAACACCACCACCACCACCACAACGAAAGGGTTTGCAATGAGTTTTGAAGTTACCCGTTTTACTCGAAATCTGGACGCCACTGGTTTATTCGGTAGCGACGAGGCGACGCCTCAATTCACCGTTGAGCATGTAACAGTCATCGATGGGAAGGAATACACTTCACCATTGACGGTTCGACTGGTCACTGATGGCGTGAAGGGAACGAGATTTTATGATTCAGGCGACTGCTTGGTCACATGCACAGACAAGAATCGGTACTTGACGCTGTACGATGAGACGCTCGCATTGATTGGTGAACCGCAAAAACTAGCGTGATTCATGGCGATGAGTGACACCGAGCCAGGGCAGGGTAGCGCCTGCTCTCCTCGTTTTCACTTCCCACCACCACAAGAGGAGCCAGGACAATGGCAACCGCAGAACTGGAAACCAGCATCGATGACTTTGATTTGTCCACACACAACGGGTGTGTGACGATGACCAATCCGGAGACGGGTCAGCACCGCACCGTAAAAATCAAGACGCAGAAAGACGATGCAAAATTCGCCCCAGGTGAACGGATTATTTCAATCCTATCTGGACCATGCAACGAAACCGACTTCAGAGGCTTCGGGTTTGTCAAGGATGGCGGCAGAATCGCCGTATGGAGCAGGCACCGAGGCACGGCGCTGGAGAAAATCGCGAGGATGATTGAAGACCCTAGCAGATTCCACGCAAAAGGAATTGAGTTCCAGGTCGAGGGTCGATGCATCGTATGCAATCGAAAACTAACCGACCCCGAATCGATTAGATTAGGGATTGGCCCAGTTTGTAGAGGCGAATAGGACGACGCCAGGACAGCCGGCAGGGGAAACCTTGCTGGTTGTTTTCTTTGCTTTCACTTATGGAGATTCCACGCAATGACGACGACGAAACCATGCACGCAGTGCGGCGATAGGACACAGTTCAGACTATTCGATATGGCGATCTGCCATTTCTGTATTCAGGAGTACAAAAAGAACCTGCGTAGGCAGATCAAGAATCTGCTCTTGGAAGATAACCAGGCACAAAGACTAGGGCAGAAGGTCAGGATTTTCGTTAAACTCAAGCAGAAGACACACCCGATAGAGATGACATACACCACCCACCATGGTCTACACGCAACGATTCGCCAAGAGGTGAATGAGAAGGTCACAAGTAGGTGGGCATTTTTCGATATCGAAACCATTAATTGGGAGTTGGCAGGATGATTCAATGGGAAGGACGCTGTCCAGGTTCAGAGGCAGCATGGAGAGCCGGAGAAGAGCCTCAACGAGAGTGGAGCATCGACGAAATGGTAGAGTTAATCGATGCGGTTCCAGAATTCGATTGTCCATTCGATCTGGACGAGGCACTCGATGACATCGTGAACAGTCTGGTCAAAAAGTATGGTGAGAGTTGGAGAGAAGCGATTGAGGAAGATTTCAACGATCTGCTGGACCGTTGATCGCTCGCAATTCAATTACAAGGATGAGATATACTCATATTGTTGTACAAAAAGATCACCAAGTTGATAAGGATTGATGACATGGACGAGAGTGAACGTAAACAGTTGGCGGAGAGGATCCACGGTTACAGCAGCATGCCAGGAATCCCAGAGCAGATTCAGAACGACCTGATTGCCGCATCGGTATTGATTTATTCAGGCAAAGCGGAGGAAGAGCCACAACAAGAGATCAAAAAAGAGTCAGAAAAAGAGACAAAGGTCGAAGACTATTCAAGGTTTCTTGATTCGCAACCGATGAGTCTTAAGTACCTGGGGCCAGACGGCTTTGATTACATCGGATTTGCAAAAGAGCTAAACGAAAAACACGATTCTTTAAATTTTGATTCAATCGGTATTGATCCTGAAAACCAGAGTCGTTAAGTTTTACCAGTCGCTCATCTAAATTGAGTGACAACCACCACTTTCTTATGCCTCGGGAGGGCAACAACATGAAGGCGCAGAAGACTTGGAATGTCATTGACACTCAGGCTAATACTCCTTGGATATGCTATTCATTCAGTAGCCAAGCAGAGTACGACGAGAATTTCCCTAATGGGATTCTGATGGACGGATTCAAGCTTGAGGTCATCGAAGGTCGAAAGATGTTTGAGACCTGGACGCAAGCTTACAAATGGGCTTGTATGTGTCTGCAAGGTGATCTTACCGACAAGGTCTGCTTGTCATCGACGACTGAATGCTACTACGGCAATTTCGGGAGTCATCGACCAAACACGAGTCCCATGGTCACAATCAAGAAGGGTAGTTGCAGAGCGGAGGGTTGCAACAACCAAGTGTTCGTTCAGTACCACAACAGTGGAGCCCAATCAGGGGCTAAGTGCAGCAAGTGCCTAGAAAAAGCACTGGCAGCAAACTAGGGATATCCATTCCGCAACCTGGGCATGTTGCCAAACTGCCCATCATTCTCATTCACATTCACCAAAAGGAAGTACCACCATGACAGTTCTACCAATCGCAATCGAATCACAACTCGACAAGTTTCCCCGTCACATTATCAAGCAACCTCTATTCGGTCCAAACGGCGAGGAGACCGGTTACTATGGTCTATTCACCGAGACTGGTAAGCCAGTCGGGAGAGGCTCAGTGACTGAGCGATACATCCCACATCAACTCCATCACTTGCGTCCTATCATTAAATCTGTTCTTGGCTTACCTGGGTTTCATAATCCAAAAGTGAAAGCACGATGGAAAGAAGGTCATTACGTTCGCATTCGTCCAGACGACAAATACCGTCGCGAGATCGTTAAGGGCGATTCTGTTTGGCCTCAACTTGACTTGTGGTTTGGTCTTGGCGGCTTACCTGCAAGAGGTCGATTGCCATTGCAGCGTGACGCATGCAGTAATCTCATGATGGTTCGCAACTCAAGCGAAATCAACTTCAGCATCAAACACACCAAAAGCCTGGAGACCAGGATCGCTACGATCCAGGACCAGTTCTATGATATCGTCGCCAAGTGGGACGAAGTGGTTGACCATTGTCGCAACATGCATGCAAAGCGTATCAACCTCAAGCACTTGCTGGCAGAGATCTACCCAGCACCAAAGAGTGAAGCCAAGCAATCCACCACTAAGCACAACGACAAGATCAGCGCTATCTGGTCGCGTGTTATGCGTGAGTCGCACAAGCTTAACCTAGAGACGCCAAGCCTAGCTAACCCTGTGACGACTGGGTGGATGGCTTTCAATGCGATCCAAGGTTACCGACAACACGATGTTACTCGTAATGGCGAGAAGGGTATGACCAGTGAACAGAAAGAGTTTAATCGCTCTGTGAGTGTCCTGGAGGACTCTACGGTTCAGCGAGCCGAGGAGTTGATACTTTCAATGTAGTGGCAGCTATTGGCTGGAGTTGATCCTCTCCTGCATTTTCCATATTCATGCAGGTTTTCTGACTCCACAAAGCTGATCGGGTTACATCCAGTTTAATCTGAGTGGTTGCCACTTCGCCCTCGTCCACTGTGGTGGTTGGACGGGGGCAACTGATGATCATTCACCATAAACCTTGGGAGGGTTTCTATGAAGAATCCAATTCTGGAATGGAACGTCATCGTTAAGGCGTTAAACGGCATCGATCCTGTCTATGTCGATATGCTTTGCAACATTGTGCAAGCACAAATTGAAGCCGCTTATGATGATGGATTCGCTGACGGCGAGAAAAAAGGAAGGGAAGAGTAATGGGATTAGATCAATATGCATATGCCGTAACTGGCAGGTACATCGATGAAGATGGTAACGTGAACTGGGAAGACAAGACGGAGATCGGTTACTGGAGGAAGCACCCGAATCTCCAAGGTTACATGGAAAGCCTATGGCGAGATCGCGGAAATGAAGGAGACTTCAATTGCGCCGTCGTTGAACTCAGCGACGAAGACCTGCAAGACCTGGAGGTTGCTGTCAAGGGTGGGGCAATGCCAGAGACACAAGGGTTTTTCTTCGGAGGCAATTCAGACGAGTATTACTTCGATCACGATCTAGAATTTATCGACACAGCACGCAATCAAATTCACAACGGATACGAAATCATTTACACCAGTTGGTGGTAGGGGGTTTTACATGAAGCCGATTTATGAGTTAGCAGGAGGCGACACATTCTTTCACGGAGGTGTCATGTGGAGAGTGGATGAGTTTATTAATGGTGACCAAAGAGGTTGCCGTCCAACATCGGATCCTAAATGCGGAAGCTACGTTGTCTTTCATATTGACACAGAGGTACAAGTTTATGAGTGGTGAGAGGACAAAGGTTGCGAGAGTCGAGTCAGGCAAACGAGGAAATGACAACCGAGTAAGAACATACGGAAAGTTCAAGTTTGATGACCAACAGGTTGAAGTCTTGGCGATGAAATACCGAGACTTATTAATGCGACATCATCATTGGGAAAGGGAGGTGAACCATCTACAGAAAACAGAGAGTGAGTTGATACGAATCTTAAGCACTCTCTCTCGCAAAGACCTGGTTGAATTCAATGCAATGGATTACTTGGAACGCAGTCTTAATACGGAAGGGAACTAACGATGACAAGACAAGATCAAATCAAAGCTTACCTGTTGATTGCAATCTTCTTGGTTGCGGGGATCATCTTCTTTGGTTGTGCAGGTGGTGGTTCAGCACCAACCTACGCACCGAGCAGTAGTGGAGAATCCACCGAGGATATGATGCGACGAGTCTACGATGACCAAGGCATCGATTACGACGAGCAGATGCTGAAGGAAGATGCCGCAGCAGTGGATCAGTTGTACCGCGAATTTGGAGATACGATGTAATGGCAAAAAAAAATAAAGAGGAGTTTTCTCTCAGCTACGAAGACTTGCAGGGAATGGCAAGCCTGCTTAAAGAGTTAGAAGGGATAGTTGAGGAACGAAAAAAAAGGAGAGAAGCGGGAATAGAACCTAAGCAGACTCCAGTTGGTTCCTTGCTTTACTTTGAAGATGATTTTTTCGTCGGGAAATTCAAATTAGACGGAGGTCATGCTCGCTTTGTGCCAGCGGCGAATGTCGCAAGGGAGGGGCTGTGAGATGGATAAGCACGACAGGATCGCAATCGGTTTGATGTATTGTTCGCCAGTGTTTACAGGCATGGCATGGTTGATCGCAAAATGGATAGCGGAGTAGGGCAAATGCTGGTTATTACACGGAAGTATAACGAAAGCGCAGTGATTGAAATTGGTGGCAAGGTATTAGAGTTGACCATCAGCAAGGTCTCAAAGAAGGACAGCGTGAGACTTTGCTTCGATGGTCCCATGGACTTTCATATTCGCAGGAAAGAATTGCCTGCAAAGAAGGAGGGGAGCGAGAATGATAATTTCATTGACTAGGGAAGAGTGGGGGAACGCAGCAGCTATTGCGTTCGACAGGGCATCAAAGAAGAAGCCAAGTCAAAGCAAGATTCAACGTCGAAATGAAGGTCTGCTCCACTGCGCTACGGTAGGTACGCTGGGTGAGATTGCATTCAGTCAGCTTACTGGATTGCCAATCGATAAAAACATATACATCGGAGGGGATAAGTATGACTTCATCTTCAATGGAATGACAGTCAACGTAAAGACTCGTGAGTGGTCAGGCAGGGAACTGGAGATGCACCTGTTTCCAGACGAGCCAAAAAAGGTGGATCTCTTTGTGTTGTTCCGAATAGGAGACGACCCTAAGCATATCGAATTCATTGGTCACATATTTAGCAAAGACATCATTGAGAATTACAAGCCAGATTATCACGAACATCTGTACGGAAGGAAGATCCTGGTTCCTAGGGAAGCATTCAGTGATCCCAAACAAACCTTAGCTCTTTTCCGAGGTGGCGTTGACCAGACTAGTCACGAGGACCAAGTAACATTTGGGAACTAGGCATGACAAAGATCAAACAAAACTTGAGAGGGGAGTACATTCTCGGAAGGGCTGAAGTCAGGATAAAGCAGGACGACATCGTCCACTATGTTCGCATGAGACTCAGCCATTATCCCAGCAGGAAGATGCCAAAGACATTGGATAAGCTGCTGTATGAAATGCGGAAGGACATCGTTAGCTACGGAAAGGAGTACATCAAACGATACCGAGCAGTATCAAAAGGGATAGAAGAGGACTTCTATGTCAAGGCTCAGAAGATTACAGAGAGGTATGTTTTAAACGCTCAAAGGGAGGGCGATTAAGTGAGAGTGATCAAGGATGGTGATATTACTGAGAGCGATATGTTCGTCATCGGATTCGACGAGTTTGGCTTGCCATTGTTTCAACCGCTGGTTGAATACTACGTTGATCAGTTACTGAAGCAGCCAGTCGGAACGATCAGTAAATCTCAGGAGGGGATTATCGATATTTGGATTCAAACAAGAGCGTCAAAGATTCAGCATGCCTACGATACGCATGCAGACTTAGCAGAGGAAAACAACAGGCCAAGGAGGCATAGAAGTCTTGGCTGGGGGAGACAGCAACGGTGATTGACAGGTTGTACTTCGACATTGAAACAGGTCCACAGTCGTACCGAGTCATCGAGGAAATCATTGCCTACGAGGACGATGAAACTCCGAAGCTTGGTAATGCCAAGAGACCAGAAACCATAGCCAGAAAGAAACAGGAATGGAAGGAGAACAAAGACCAAAGAAAGAAACAGCATTATGGCAAGGTGTACTCGCGAGCCGCTCTGAATCCATTGATTGGTCAGGTGGTCGGCGTAGGGTACTTCCGAGAGAGTTATGGAGACGCCGTAGTCGAAATAGATCTGAGAGACGAGGCGACGATCATCGAGGATCTTGTCAAACAGATCGGTGATGTGTTTCGTCGAGGTGGCATGGTTGTGACGTACAATGGAGATTCCTTTGACCTTCCATTTCTCGCCAATCGTTGTGCCATTCTCGGAATCAATATCAACGGCATTGTGGGTACGGAAGTATTCAACGAGTTTGGCAAGACTCCTAGTACATTCGTTGCCCTTGCCAAGGTATGGCTTCGACATGGCAGCGGATACAACCGCAGCTTCGACATGCCGAAATTCGATGAGCTATGTGCGGCATTCGGAATTCCAGCAAAGACTTGTGGTTTCCGAGGCGACAAGTTTCACCAGGTGGCAAGAGAGGATGAATCTCTTGCTAGGGACTACTTGTTAGAGGATGTGCAAGCACTGCGTGAGCTTGCCAATAAGTTACTACCAAAGATTTGAGAGGGAATGATATGTATCGTGGAATTCAAGAGGACGAGATGCAAACTAACATGCGGTGGTGGAATGCACTGAAAGATCCTGATCCTGAGTTTGTGAAGCGGATCCCAGGTGGAGCGAAGCTTTCCAGTATTGACCCAATGCACAGAGCCGAGGTCATGACCCATGTCTTTGGTCCCATTGGTATTGGATGGGGATTAGAAGTAGATCCTTATCGCCGTGAAGACTTCGGTGGCAAGACCATCATCTTCGTTCGAGCCAAGGCATGGTTCAAAGATCCAGAGTCAGGTGACATTGGCTATACAGCTTGGCATACGGGAGGCACTGAGATTAATGGTCGAGGTGACGACGATGCAGTCAAGTCAGCAGAGACTGATGCTATCGGCAAGACGTTGAGCTACCTGGGAGTTGCCGCATCGGTTTACCTGGGCAAGCATGATGGCGACAAATATCAGAACCGTCAGCCTGCTTCCAGCAAGCCTCGATCAGCAGCAGCACCAAAGCCAAAAGCTAAGGCGGAGCCAAAGCCTGAGAGTTGGATTGATGAGCAACTAAAGGCAGTGGAGGCAAACGATCCCGGTGCATATGTCATTGACTTCGGCAAGCACAAGGGTATGAGCATCGCAGAGATTCACGATAAGAATCGTGGATACATTGAGTATCTAATGAAAGGGTGGACCAATGATCCACCACGAGGCAAGGCATCAGCCGCAGCGTATCAGATGACACTCGCATACTTAGCGGAAGCGGATGTTGCCATGCTGGAAAAGTACGCAGGGACTCAGGATCCAGTGGAGGGAGCAAGTTGGTAGGACTACTAGATCGACAGGTTAAGCAGTTACTGTATCGTTCAGGCAGGTCGGTAGGCGAAGTCTACCGCTTGCTTGGTGATCTCTTAGATAAACTTGAACTTGAGGATGATGAAAAGGAGTTGTTAATCAAGTGTCGTACATACCTTCAATCTTCGATGGATGTGCTGGAGTCACAGAAGAGACTCTAAAGCACTACCTGGGTGTAGAGAAACCTTGGCCTTGGCAGAGTCGAGCCTTAGAAATGGCAATCGATCTCGCCAATGATTACGGTAGCAAGACTGTCATCACTGCTCCAACAGGTGCAGGTAAGTCGATTATTTTCCTAGGTCTATGTCGATGGGCTATCGAAAATAACAAGAGGGTTGCTATCTACTGCTGTAGGAATCTACTCATCCAACAGTTGATTGCAGGTATGAAGAAGGGCAAGTTGGACTTTGGTGTAAGAGCCGCCCAGTTCAGGAAGCTTAAGAAGGGGAACGCCCTAGTCCAACTCTGCTCTCTCGACACTGTTTATGCAAGCTTCAAAAGGGAGCTACATGATTTACCGAAGGCTGATATCGTCATCGTGGACGAGGCACATCAGCAGCGACAGACGAAAGCCTGTCAGGTCTTCGAGAAGCACGTTGAGAGAGGTGCAAGCCTAATTGGGTTTACTGCTACGCCAGTGGACTTATCTCACATCTACGACAACCTGGAGGCGGTTTGCGTCAACTCTGAGATGCGGAGCAAGGAACTAGAGTATCCAGCCCACGTTCCAGCACTGACGTTTGGCTGTCCTGAGATGGATACGAGGAAGCTTAAGCCACTGAAGACAGGTGAGTTCTCGAATCAGCAGGTGATCAAGGAAGTCTGGACTCCGCAGATCTTTGGTCATATCGTCGAGCATTACAAGAAGCTCAATCCGAAGCAGAAGCCTGCTTTACTCTTTGCTCCAGGCGTAAAGGAATCCAAGTGGTTGTGCGATATGCTCAATCGCCATGACATCCCAGCCGCACACATCGATGGCAGTGACGTTTACATCGATGGCGAGGAGCATAGCAGTGACCCTGAGAAACGAGAGGAGGTCATTGAAAGACTCAAGAGCGGAGAGATCAAGGTGATCTGCAACAGGTTTGTCATGCGGGAAGGCATCGACATCCCTGAGCTTTATCACATCATCCTAGCCACTCCTATTGGATCGCTGGCATCCTATGTCCAGGTCGTTGGTCGAGTTCTAAGGAACCATCCCAGCATCGAGAAGGTTGTTGTCCAGGATCATGCAGGAAACTTCTGGAGGCATGGTAGTCCTAACCAGGATCGAGATTGGTCTGATTACTTTTACATGACCAGCAACCAAGCCAGCGAGGTCAGGAAGAAAGAAATCGAGAAGGGTGAGATTGAGAATCCAATCATATGCCCACGGTGCATGATGGTCAGGCAGTCTGGATTCAAATGTCCAGGTTGCGGTTATACCCACTCAGACAGTCGCAGGATGGTGATCCAGCGTAATGGTCAACTCATCTCGTTGGATGGTCCACCTATCAGTAAGGTCAAGGTCAAGCGTAAGTCTGACAGCGAGACTCAGTGGATCAGGTGCTACTACCGTTGCAGTAAATCCAACAGGACGTTCAATCAAGCGTATGCTCTATTCGTTCACGAGCAGGGTTATCACCCACCAAGAGATCTCAGGTTCATGCCGATCAATGAGATTGACTGGTATGAGAGATGTGGTCGAGTTGTGGAAGAGAAGCTTCGGTAGTTATCGCATGCCTTGCGGAAGCAGTAGCTGTTTGTTTGTATTGCAGATAACAGGCTTCTGAGTCTTAACGAAGATACCTTCAGCGATGAATGGATTAGATTCAACCATCCCATCGTAGCCATTGTCTTTGATGACCTGGGACTTCCAGGCGATGATGTCGTTCTGCTCTCGTTCCTGCTTGTCTTTCCACGGTGCCATGTGCAGGTTGCCAATCACAAAGCCTTGATCCTTCAGCCATTTGATTGTGGGTTCACGGTACTTCTCAAGCCTTGCGGTGATGATGTTGATTGGATACTTGTGCGGCTTGATTGCCGTCGCAGGCATGTTCCTCATCGCCTTCAGGTATCGCTTGCCATCATCGTCATCAGGCTCAGTGAAGTCGTCGCACAACGTACCGTCCATGTCGAATGCGTAGTTCTTAGTAAACTCAGCGTTGGGAAAATTCCATTCGAGGAAATGGAAGTTCTGAAGAATAGCAAAGTGGTCTAAGACTTTCATGCTCGCAGGTCTTGCGATGACTGCTACCTTGTGGATCTTGGACTCAGGGAATGTGTCTTTGACAATTGATTCTGCTTCCTTCATTGAGGTGCCACTCCAAACCGAATCGTCAACGAGAATAATCTCGATGCCTACTCTCTGATTCGCTCTGCGACCTGAGCCAGTATTTTTAATTGTCTTGTTGGTCAGGTCTAAGGAGTACAAACTGCAATGGTTGTAGGTGGCGATTATTGAAGCAGGCAGCATGCCACTGCGAGCCATGCCGATGACAATGCATTTTGCTGGAAGCTTGCTTGCTATCTGGATACTGAGAGTGGCAAGTAATTCAGTTGTGATGTAAGAGGTTGGCATTGCAGATGGAAAGGCAGCGTTGAGTTTGCCTTGTCGGTTCTTGCATGGAGTACACTGCTTGATCTTACTGCCAGATGCAACGTCGATGATCTTCTTGACTGTATCACCAAGACCACGAGATGGTCGGCAGCGGTGAGTAATCTCCTTGTCGCCAGGATCAGGGACGTTAGGAAAAACGACAAGACATTTAGGACACTGCCAGTCAATTTTACTCATGATACGTTCACCGTGAGATTGACGTTTGCTGAACTGAAATCTAGGGGATAGCCACAGAGATACTCCCACGGCAGACATGCAAGATTAGAATTCTCTGGTATCTCAGGTTTCTCCCAGTCACATTGAAACTCACCTCTCCAGGGGCAAAGAGGAACATCTATATTGATCGCACTGCATAGCTGATCAGCGTCGTATGTTTCTTCACCACCGAAAGTCAGGAGAACTAGGTTAGGCAGGATTGTTCCGTCAAAACAGAATCGTGAACCTCCGTCGTCACAAGGAAGATTAATACTGGTTGCTGTCTTGTATGTGTCTGCAAGGAAGAAGCTGATGTAATACTCAACCTTGGAGTTGGCTGGTATGGCACTGTTGTATTTAAAATCAACGGTATACCAGATAGTCAAGTGACATGTTGGTGCAGTATACCCAGCAGCAGGTCCACGATAGATTGTCTTGTTATACTCACAAAGATCACGACATCGACATTCCCAGTTTATGTATGTGCCAAAAGGGCTTTGAGAAACAACAGTTGCCGGAAGCTCAGCATCGATGTGGCTGTCAGGATAGCAGTTAGTAGTTTGATCAAGGTTTGGAGCTTGGTGCAGTGAACTTGCAGGGCACCATCCTTCACACCAACTATCAGGAGGAGTTTGATTGCCAACGATCAAAGTGTTCCGACATACAGATCCAGCAGTGTCTGCTATAGACCCAAAGTCATGAACCAAGGTTCTGTTCACATGTGTTGCGAGATCGCAAGCGTAAGTGTCAGTGAATCCGGTAACACTGGCTGTTACTGTGTAGCTAGTACCAGATCCTGAATCACAACCAATGCAGTTAGGAATAGAGTTGTAATCTTTGCAGCAACATTGGTTTGCCATGTCATGCCTGCGCTATGGTGATGAAGGAACGACACAGTTGATGTTGGTTACTATGATGCGATGACCAGAGGGCTCCCTGATTCCAAACGCAGTTGTTGAATCCCTGTCTGTTGAGATCGTTGGAAGTTCAGACAAGTGAGTTGGAAACTTCCATTCAGAGTATGTGCTGACTAACCTGAGAGAGTTTTCTCGGTAACACTTGCTATACTCTTCGTCTACCTGGGTGATGGGGTAGTTTGTCTCTGCTGTATTCGTTCCATCATCGAAGTAGAAGTCTTGACCAACTGTCATAAGTTCATAGCCGTAATCGACGTAGCTACCTGTCAGCCTCTGGACTGCAAGCTGCTCATTACCAGTGCGAGCGTTATACACTGAATCGAATGCTTCATATGACCACATGATCGGCAGCGATGTAGGGAAGATGTCGGGATTCATTGGTACAACGTCTATCTCTAGCATGTTGTATTTTGTGATGTCACCTCCATCTTCGTTAGGTTCATATCCTGGCACCACGAGTAATTGACGATCATTTCCATCGCTGTTGTCAGTTGCGTCTTCACCAATGACTGTCATCGTGTTTTTATTTAACGCAAAGTTGTCAAAGCGTATGTATAAAGTCTCAGGAAACATTCTCCTTGTGATGCAGTAATCTCTTAAGTTGATTCTCCATTTATGGTGCTGAGATCGTCTGCTGACATCAAACAAAACCTGGACAGTGAATGGAGATTTGCGGAGCATCTTTGAATATGGGATGAGTGCTGCAAAGCCTTCTTCAATAGCATCCCTCGCTGGGCCATATTGCTTTAGTGTTCCAGTTGTACTGTTTACTCTAAAAAATGGATCTGAACTAACTGCACCCGCATAGCTGCTTGCTTCCGTGTCCCACCAAGAATGCTCTCCGATCAGGGTGTCGATTCCCAATTCATGAGTAAGCTCAGGCGTATCATCGTTGCTTAGATACGTTCTCTCATAGATGTCTTCCAAGGGGCTGCTTAATAGATTTTCAACCCACTTAAATCCGTTCACCTTAGTGATGCATTGCTGTATGTTGTAATAATCTGAAGTGCGATCCTGGTTTCTTAGATAGATCCCCAGCCCAGGTCCATACTGTTGATCCACATAAGATGGCACCTTGGTGAACTCAAGACCATCAACACCTGCAACACTTGAGTGATTCCTCATGCAATCGCTAGGCTTAATGTAAAACATCCCCTTGCCAAAATAGCCATTGGCAAGATGGTACATGTCAACCTTTTCGCCTTCTGACATCCTGCTTGCAGGTGCGGGATGAACCGTAAAGAATTGCTTTTCCCTTAAGTCCTGGATAACAGGTTCATCTGAAGTCAGAGGATCTAGGTTATGCTGAATTTGAAATTTATGAGCAGCAAGAGTGTTCCATGTTGTGTTAATGGTGGTTTTGCTATTCGTAGGGAAGTTAGCTGAAGGTGTGCTAGAGCCTGTAACTCTGTCAGACACTTCCAGTATTGCTATTTGAAAATCTCTTTGGAAACCTTCAGGTGCCAGCAAATCTAATATGCGATCTTGAATGAAGATCTCTTTTTCAGTGGATGTTTCTTCTTGGGAGGATTCCCATGTGTACTCACGCCCTCCTACCATTTCTTTGTCTGCATACTCAACCCGAGTCTTGCTTTCCACTGACAGAACGCCATATCCCCATGGCAATTCAAATATGGCACCTCCCTGCCAGATAGTAAGGGTGTCACCAACTCTGAAGTTTTCGTATATGTCTCCTTGCATATAAACAAGGAAGTAGGCGTGAGCCCTACGCTGGTTATCAATAGGGCAAGCTAGTTCATTGAATCGTGCAGCCTTTGCGTCCCTGAATCTAAACTTGCTTGATGATGGAAGCGTAAAGCCGTTGTTATTTTCGTAGGAGTTGTAGCTACTGTCGTGATAAGTCTCTGGTCCCAAGTTGTACGACGGGTTACCAAGCCTGTTGAAAAAGATTCTCGTTAGGTCACCTTCGAGGTCGTCCATGAAATGAACGAAAGCACCTTCGTCAGCAGATCTGTTTGGAGAGTTTATTTGCAACCCACTTTTATATGGAGAGAACTCAGTCACAATCGACCTCCAAGTCTTCGTCGTACTCCAAATCGAATGCGATCTGTATGTCGCCAGATGACTTGTCTTTAGTGAAGTGCCATTCAGCAGGGGAGAGTGGATCGTTCAGGAGGAACGTACCTTTATCGCCAGACTCATTCCAGAAGCTCAAGGCTTTGAGGACATCGATCCTGGAGTTATGCACTGACATGCTTGCGGTATGAAAGTATTCAGTCTCTCTTGGGTCATCGAGAGAGTTTGGCAGGAACACTGTGATGATGACCCGAGTCCTGACAGTCAACTGCAAGTTAGCACCACCATCCCATGCACCTTGGTCTACCTGGGACTGAGGTGATGGAGTGATGTTGAAGCATCGAAGATCAGATGGTGTGATCCGATAGGAGGGATCATTGGTGATCTTGCATGTGCTTTCTGTTGCATCAGGTATGCACTGGATCATGCGGTTCTTTATCGCCAGCAAGATGTCGCTCATCTTTGACGACTGAACTACTGTTCCGTCAGCAAATCCGTTCCAGTCTGGATAAGCCATAGCTCACTCCTACGAAGCTGTGATTAACGAGTCAGCGTAAGTAGGTGACCCTGAATGTGGTAGCTGACGACGGAAATTTCTTACATCGTAGATTCGATCAAACCACTGCTGCAATTCACCAGAGTAGTCGTTGTTGACTGCAATAGTAAACGTGTCATTCAACTCAAAGTTTGTGTCACCTTCAAACATGCAGTAGTAAGGTCCACCGGAGTAGAACTGTGCAGCAGTGATCAAACGAATAGAATCGATGCAAAGCACCCCAGACGCATCAATCGCAGTTGGGCAGTTGAGTCTTAGATAGACTGATTCTGGTAAGTCATCGCTAGTTCTAAAGAACACACCAAAGTGATTCCATCCAGCACTCAAACTACTAAGTGTGACAGTGTCAGAGTTATTATTGCCCTGAAGATCTTGAAGCACTGTACCACCTGGGGAATCCACCAGAGATAACCCAAGGGTGCCTGTTGTGATTGCAGTCGTCTCTTTAATCAGTGCATGAGCAAAGTAAACAGTATTCTTCGCAACTTGAACCTTCTGGTAGTAATCCGTCTGTTCAGACCCATCACCTGTGATCTTTAGTGATCGACCTGCTGTCCTGAAGTCACCATCAGTGATTAAAGCAGAAACAACAGAGTAGGGAGCCCCGCCACCACCAGTTAGGAATTCCCTGACAACGGCAGCATATGCATACTCTACGCCGACAAATGTGATTGTATGAGTAAAGTCTGGTGATGTTCCTGTTGATGTGACTGTGACTTGTGAATACCCAGGTAGCTTGCGAAGCGAGGCTTGAACCGAATCACCATTAGCAGCATATGAGATATTCTCCGATACTAATGCTTTTGTCCCGCCCTTCTCATACAGAACAATATTGTAGTAACCGCCTGTTGGTGTATTGGTAATTTCAATGTCTTGAGTGACATAATCAGTCAGAGATCCTGTCGCATCAGCATCATATGCAAGCCAGCTTGCAGGCTGAGATGTCGCTAAGGTATCTGCTGTTGAGAAATTAGCAGATGTTAGCAAGTTGTTGATGTTGCTGTTGTTTAGACGATTGGGAACTACTGAATAGTTCCTGCCTGTTCCACCTGGATAGTTACCGTCAAGCTTGGCGTATGCCTCGTCACCCTTGCCAGTAAATGTACGATTGCCATCCTGATCAACAATCGTGCAGGTCAGCAGCAAGTCTTCATCAATCAATAGCTGCGACTCTGTCCCATCATAAAACTTAGTCGAGATGAATAGCTCGCCGTCACCAGTATTGCCACCACCGGCTGTAACAGAAGAACTGACAGTGCTGCTCTCAACACTATCGCCTGATGCGTCAAGCTGATCTAAGAACTCAGTCATAGCCTCATTGAATGTGACTGTCTTCCCTAGGTCTTCTCGTATTTCCTGCGTCATAAATGCACGCATAGGAGCAACGATGACGTTGGATACAGCCTGACGAGATTGTGCTTGGCTTTGTCTGAACTTAGGGATCAAGCCATCAATAGCGTTTTTGACATTAAGACTTTCAGAATCAAAGTCATTAACAAAGCTCTGAATGACTGTGTCTTGGTCAGGACCAGTGTTCTGTAGCAAGTTCTTTGCGGAATAGACAGCATGTCCAAACTTCGTAAAGAACGTAGTGAAATTGATTGCCATTTCTATTCCTCAGTAATTATCTACACAACAGGCGTAATAGGATCATCGCCATCACCAGCAGGTGGCTCTGTAGCACCTGCGTCTTCATCACCTCCCGGCTTAAAGTGGAAACCACTCTTGCTGTACTCAGACTGGTAATAATGACGCAAGGAGTTGTCAAGATTTTCATCATCTTGAGCCGCTTCAGTTATGAATGGAGGAGTGAAGACCCTCTTGTCTTCGTCAAACCTGTGATTCCTGCTTAGTTGATATTTGACCACTGCCCTCAAGGAGTATTCAACTGTCTTCCTCAATGCGTCATTTACAGCAGTATTTGCAATTATATCGACAGATTGACATATGTAATAAATCCCAGTCACTTCATCCTTGAAGCTCAACTCGTTTGGTCCATTAGGCCAGCGGTTGAGCCTTTTAGCGTCAAGCATCAATGTCACTGTTTCAGTCGGAGCGTTTGATTGGTGAATGATCCTGTTAGCTGTTTCTCCAGTCAAAGTTTTGATTGAATGCATTGGACTGAAAGTCCTGATACCCATATCCGTAGACATGATTGTCTGTATTTCATACTTCGTATACGGATACGTCTTCTCTTGATCATCTAATTGCAGTGCTGCAATTGGCTCACCATAATCTGGATCTTGCTGACCACTTCCTCCGCTTGCTTCCTGGTTATTGTAAGAGTCGCCTTCAGGAGATTCGTTGGGATCGGCTGGCTTATCTACATACCAATAGGGTCTTTGCAAGCTCCCATTGCATGGGTTCTGAAGCGCACAGTACACAATTCCAAAGACAGTGTGATTGCTTGGATACCACTGACGACTGTACCAAGGCTGGTAGTAAGGAATTCCTCCAAGGTGGCCTGGACCAGCCTGCTCAGGGTCAGACTTTTCTGTCAGGCTAAGTTTCCTGTTCTCATCGTAAGTCAAGTCGTTGTTCAGGACTGTATCGATAGTGCTGAAAATTCCACTGGTAGGTACTTCATAGCCATCGTAGCTGCTCTTAGGCAAGATAAACGAAAGGTCTACATTGATCGAAATCTTGTTGTTGGTAAAAGAATCAGCGATGTCGAATCGTTCAGTGAACACACTCCTGTCAGATGACACGGAGTTGTACCAGTGAATCTTTGCGTCAACAATTCTTAAAGCCCATGCAGCCAGGAGCCTCTTGCTTACACTCGGCGGTGCCTCAACCTCAAGTTGTGTTGAGACGTTTGCCTTGCCGATAAGAAGACGAGGGAAAGAAATGTTGGTTCCACCCTGCCAGCTTGATATTGGATGTGGAGGGATGCCGTAAGTCTCTTGATCTACCACCTCAAAATCCAAGGACATCCCATCTTCAGATTCATTGAGGCTAATACTTTCCCGCTTAAAGCCCAGTTGCAGTGGAGGAAAGACAAGCTGTCTTAGAACATGTGCGTTTATGTCTCTATCGTATAGCTCAAGTCTTCCTCTGTAGTGCCTCTTGGTCATCCAGTTTCTAGTGTCAATGTCATCCGCGAAGTACCATCGCAAGCTTTTTACGTTGTAGTAGTACCTCTCAGTGTTAGCTCTGCCACCAACTGCATCCTCGTTTGTGCATCTAACATAATCAAACTTGACAGTTACAGAGACATGAGCAGTGCTATCACTCAATACCTTGTTGACACTAGCTTCCACTATGGGGGTCTGGTTTACTGCAACACCAACTCCAGCTTCTCCACCCCAGCCGCCATTGCGAAATCCCGCAGCAGACAACTTTGGAGCAACGTCGTACAGGACGCTGTTGCCAATCTTGTAGACGAATCGACCTCGGTTGCTGGACAACAACCTAAGAACAAATTCCAGGTTACCAGTCTTAGTGTTTACTCCTGAAGTTTTTGTTCTTATGTCATCAGCGTCAGTGAGCGACCCAAACTCGGGAGTTCCCAGGGAGTTTGCACCAGTCCTGGAAGGGCTACTGTCAACTACGAAATAGGATGCAATTGCAGTAAAGCGAATCTCGACAGATGTTCCAATTTGATCTGCCTTGAACCCATCCATTAATGGTTTGACATTAATGCTCTCAGTCAGAACATTCGAGAATGAGACATACTCATACGAAGTTGCATTTCTATAAACCTGATACAAAGCCGAAGTACCCTTAAGAACTCCAGCATTTGGTAATGGTGAAAGTGCCATGCTGTTCTTTCTATTGAGTTACTTAAGGGGCAGGTGGTCTTGGATCTGTGACTTCGTTTGTTCTCATTCTCAACGCTGCAACTGCGATTTGATGAGCATTCATCTTTTCTTCTTCGTCTTCTTCTTCGTTAAGATCACGGATTCCATCCAGCATCCCATTCAATGTTTCTATTATTGGGTCTAATTTTTCTGCCACTGATGAAAGTGCCCCAAGGAATCTAACACTCGCTAGGACCGAGACGACTATCCTTAATGCGACAAACATTTTTAATATTGTGTCAACAATCATGATTAATATCGGAACCATGATTTTTGAAAGGACTTTTACAATTTCTGAAAGAAGTGTTGCTGCTGCCTTGAAGAATGGACCCATGATTGCATAAATCTGTTTTGCAACTGGAATCAAATCTGTAACGAGTTCTGCCGTCGTGTTGTAGATTTCGTTCTGAACTGGAAGCATTGAATCTTTGAAGTCTTCCATTGCTTCGCTTAACTCAGTAGCTGACCCTCCAGTCTGCTCTCCAGTTCTTATGTCACGTTCCAACTGCCGGATTTCCTGCTCAGCAGAAATAGCAGCAAACGCAGGACTGACATCTTTCAGCTTCCCAGTTACAGATAGTAATGCTTCACCAAAAGACAGGACATTCTTCGGTGCATCTGCCATGACACTAAAGAACTCGCCAATGCTTTTGATCCCAGGAGCAGTGAAGAGGTTGGTGAAAGCGTTCACCTGATTCTTCGCCATCTCAATGGAGCCTTGCAGTGCTGCTCCAGATTCATCAGTAGCACCTTTGGCGACCATGCCTCCAGCAGATGTGGCGTATTTTTGAAGTTTACCAGAAAAGCCTCTAGCGATTCCGTGGGTAAGCACACTGCCAGGAGTCATCGCCATCCCCAACAGGTTGCTCCTCCGGCGAACCTGCTCCTGTGCCCTTCTGCCTCCGCTGCCACCAACTACACCAGCGACAACATCAGACGCAACATTCCTTAGCTGTTTCTGCCCTTCAGCTTTTAGAAACTTTGTGACTTCAGAAGCAATGTTGCCTGCCATCTAACTTACCTCGGTTTTCTTTTTCCGATTAGCTTTGTACTTAGCCCAGAGAGCTTTCCCTTCTTCAACTGTCTTTGACATGTGAATGAAGTAAGCTTCTGTTAAACCAGACATGGCATGTGCTGTTCCCAGCCTTACGACTTCTGACCTTCGGCAGATAATTCTTTCTCGGTGGAGCTTAAGGATGAGTCTGGTGTCTCGACTGTCAGGTCGGCATCCGGTGTACTCGATTCCGAAGTCTCCGATTGTATCCGCAATACTGCGAGTTTTTTTTTGACATCGTTGATCCAATTGATAAAGGATCCAACAAGCTCTGCTATCTCAGCCCTGGTCAAACCATTGCCATCTTCGCCTAGAAGAGTGACGTTAAATGACTTGCAGGCATGAGCAATCAGCTTGTTGAATGCTTCCTTCTTTTCTTTCAGATCTTTGATGAGATCAACTTCAGACCATTCACCGAGAAAGTCATATTCAGGATCGTCAATCAGATCATCGTAGATCTGAGATGGATCACTGCATACTTCCTTCTCGCCATTGAAATACTTGAAGATGTACTCGTCGCGTTGCTTTTCCGTAGCTTCCATCACTTCCCCCTCTCGGATTTTCAATTAGGTGTAAGTACCACCAAACAATTCTCGTGCAGTGGTTGTGTCGATGTGACATTCAACCTGTAAGTCGTAGGACGCATATCGCGTTCCCTGACCAGTTGCACCACCATTTCTAATAATGCATTGTTCAAATGTCCTGATGACATACGCACTAGTTAGCGTCATTTTAAAAAAGAAGCTGTTCTGCCTAGCGAAAGCACCAAACTCTGGAAGGATACCAGCCGTCTGAACATCGTCAGCGCCACCATCATCCCAGGTGTAGCCAGTCAAAAATGAATCGACAAAAGCCTTGTCAAACTTGGTCAAGCTAAGCTGGATGTTAGCGATAGCACCCATGTATTGAACGTCAGCAGGGACGCCATCAGGACCACCAAAATCATCAGATGGAACGTCCAGCATGCTGGGTGTAACAATAATTGGAATCGCTTCTCGATTGATTCCTAAATCAAATGCTGTTCCTAGAACACCTGTCGATGGAGTCCTTGTCTGGACACTAACGGTAGCTGGACCAGCAAAAAAATGTTCGATAGCCATATCAACCTGTCCTGTCTATGTTTTGATTAATTGGATACCACCTGCCCCGTCCAGCTTGTGACCACATTGTCTTCTGCTGAGTGGCTTTTACTCCCACGTTGTCAGGCTTGCCAGCTTCCTTGGCTCCACCCAACAACAGGATCTCAGTTCCATCACGCAGCATCTTCAGTGCTGCATCTGATTCTGCCTGGGCTTGCCTTCGAGATCCGTCTGATGAATCATCCCAAGGCTTTCTTTGCCATAGCATCCAATAGGCAACACGACAGATGATGTCTACGAGGTATTCGTATGACTGTTGATTATACGAAGAACTAGTTGAATCTCCTAAAGAGTTAATCTGATCGACAGTGTAGCGATCTGATTGCATAAGAGATGCAAGCACTTTGCCTGTAGCCGAGTTAAGGATAGCCGTAAGCTTGGCACTACCAGCCAGATCCAACACCCTGTTCCCATCATCGGCAAGCAAATCACCGAGTAGTCCAGGGGAGTATCTACTAGCTAAATCCGAAGCATTAGCCAGAGTGATCGACGTTCCGCTCCCAGTAACTGGTGTAGCCATTCGTCTTCCCTTAGCGTGTAAACCTAAAAAAAGGACAGGGGTGGAAAACCACCCCCATCCGCATCACCGAGAGGGGAAGTGATGCAAAACCTAAAGCACCGACTATGCAGTCAATGCGTTGCTGATGTGAACACCAGACAGCGGAGCAACCATGCGAACATCGAAGTCATCGATGATTCGACCAACATGTCGCTTGTTGTCCTGGTCATGCTTGGATTCAACCAGCATTTCAGTCTTCAAGAAGGTCTGGAAAGTCGAGAACGAAGGAGATCCTTCGACGCCTTCCAGTCCACCTGGGCGACTGCAAACAAAGATAACACCATCAGCCAAGACATAGTCTCGTACAGCGGTAGCACCCTTGATGCTGGTCACTTTAACAGCGTCTTCGCAGACGATGTTGTAACCGTAGAGTTGAGCAGGCAAGCCCCAGTTATTCGCTGGGCCAAGCTGATTCTCTACGATCTGCATTGCGAAAGGAGACTGCTTGAGGGTGTCACGAATCTCTTGGGTAACCGACAAGCGGCGAGCCGTAAGAGGGTTCATGACCACGCAAAGGTCGTCCTGTCCAACAGCACCAAGAGTACCCTGGTAGATCAACTCAGCAGAGTAATCCAAGGTTCGCTTGATATCCATGTTGGCAGAAGTAGCAACATCCAGTTTGCCTGAGATGTTGAGGTCAGCAGGAGCCGATGCAATGTCAACTTGGTTGGCTGACAGGTAGCTGCCAGCAGTACCAGCGATTGCAACAGCCTTGACGGTTCGCAGGGTCATCATGCGTTGAGCATGAATGCGAGCATGCTGAGCGAGAACGTCCCAGCTTGCTTGACCTGCTGCCATCTCACCCAGTTCAAAACCAGATACGAAACGCTCAGTAACGTATGGCTTGAACTCGAAGTTTTCCAGACCAAACGATTGGCGAGGAGCCTCCGTTCCATCTGCCCATCGCATGTCATCGCCATCAGCGTTGATGATACGACCAGCTTGCTCCACTGTCATTTCAGTGAAGAAGCCTTTGTTCTTCTCAACGGGAACGTACTGGCACCATTCTGCCAAACGAAACTTATCAGGATTACGACTGAAATCTGCAATCAGATTATTCGTCGATTCCGTACTCGGAACGTAGGTATTAAATTGTCCTGGCGCACTAGCCATTTTTTAATCTCCGTACAAATTTTCTCTGTTAGTCCAAAACAGCTAATGGTTAGGGAACGTAAACAAGGTCGCTAACCAAGCACCTAACCAACTCTCCTGCTGCACTTGCGTCTTCGATAACACGAACGACTGCATATTCAGTAGTAGCAGCAGCAACAGCACGACCAACAGAGTCAGCAGTGCAAAGTGCAGGGGCAGTCAAGGCTTCTCCAGCCTCTACCAAGCAGACTTCGCCAGGACCAAAGTATTGGACTGGATCGCCTGATTCAGCATGATTGGTGCTTGCACCAGTCAGGCCAGGAGCGTCCTTGGTGCTTTCAGCAGTAACGCCAAGCAAGTCATCACCAGAAGCGGCAGCTTGCTGAACCTCGAAAGCATCAGACAACTTGATGATTCGGCTAGGCAAGATGTTCCCCCCAGCCTTGAAACTAAACGTATTAGCCATGTCAATCTCCTATAGTGGCTAAAACCTAAAAGGCCCGCTTACTTCAGGTCTTCTACGGAGGGGCACTCATCCGTATCGTTATCGCACATGTGCTTCAAGACTTTGTCAAAGCTTACGCCTTTATTGCCTTGGGCACGCAGTTTCTGAGTAGCAAGGTTTGCTGCTCGGCTGTACTTGATGCTCTTCTGCTCAATCGGTTTAAGCTCTTCGCTCTCCTCGACTGGGATTGGGGCACCAACTGGGCACTTCGCATACTGCTGTGGAATGCGTTCTGCAAGATGTTCTTCTCGCAGTTCATCCGACAGTTGCATGCAGAACTCAAGTTCTTTCTCTTTGTCGAAGGAGTAACCTTCAGCTTCGAGATTAGACAAGCGATCAGCGATCTTGTGGTATCGCTCACTCCTGCGAACTTCAGTCAACTGATCCTTAGCTTCAACCAGTTCTGATTGAAGTTTTGAATACTGCTGTTGAAGCTTGGAATACTTGTCAGCTTCCTGCTTCAGTTCCTTGCGGTACTTATCTGCCTCGGCAACTTCACTGTCTTTGCTGTAAGACTCTTTCATGTCCTTGCCGTAGTCAGAGCATTTACCGTAAGCCTCTTTCTCGTGGCTTTCAGCCTTTTCGCTTTTCATGTATGAATCCATTGCGTTTTTATCCGCCTCTTCCATGGAAGCCATATACTGAGAAGCACCCTTGTGATCCGCATCCTTCTCATAAAGACGATGCTTTTCTGCCATCTTTGCGAACATCTCTTTGCCGTATTCGCACTTGGCATTTTTCTCAGGGTCGTCTTCGTCTTCCTTCGCATTACGCTCAGGCTCTTCCTCGTCTTCTTCAGGCTCTTCAGCCATGCGACCTTCTTCAGGTTCTTCGTCAAGCATTTCCTCGACTTCTTCGTCAGGAACAACTTCGACCTCTTGATCTTCCAGCATGTCCTCTGGACCCATGCCTTGATCACCGACGATGGAAGCAATTTCTTCCTGTACGATGTCGATGATAGTAGGCTTAAGTCCTTCAACAATTTGCTGGACGGATTGCTGGTCTAATGCCATTTCATCATCTCCATCCAAAACATCGTCATCCCCAGGAACGTCCTGGGGCATCTCGTCTTTATCAAACTTAAAGCCCTTGGCTCTAGGTTTTCTAATTGGTCTAGGTCCAGTCTTCTTAGCGTTCTTGTCGCCACCACCACTCACCATTCCGCTAACGAGATCAGCAACAAAAGGAGCTGCGGCTGCGGCAAGTGTTGCGTAATTCTTATCAGGCTCTTGACCCTCTTCGTCCTTTGCATATTCCATAGCTGTGCCACCTTTTGAGTTCTTAGACTTTTTGGGATGACCCTTCGGAAGCAGGTCATAGTCCTGGGTGTAGTTTGAATTGTCAGGCTTACCACTACGAAGCAGCTTTAAAAATGCATTAACCCTCGCCATGGCCCATCCATGCCTAGACATGTTAGGTGCATGGCTTGTGCTATACGCTCCAGCACCTCTGCGATAGACGCTCTTCAACGCACCGATGGTTGCCTTGGATCCTTTGTCAGACTTGTTGTGAGTCTCCATCTTTTTCTTAAGACTCGCTTCAGTCTTGTCGCTAACCTCTATCTTCTCGTTAGCTTTAGATGCAGATCCCTTGGGGTTCTTGCTACTGCCTTTGACCCTGTCCTTCTTGGGAGCAGGAGTTCTGCGAGGATCTTTTGGTCCTGGCTTGTCATACTGCTGCTTCGATAAAGACTCGCTGTCTTTTTTGGCAATGATTAGATTGCCTTTTCTTTTTACATCTCCAAAGTGCTTTTCTATTTCTTCCATGTAAGTTTCAGGGTAACGGTTTTCTTGCCATTGAGTTGTCCCCTCTGGAGAACCGCCTACCCCGCTCTTGTTCCCAACGTGTATAAGAAAGTAAGCGTACCCATCATCCTTGATTGCGTTTTTTGCTTGCTTTATTACATGCTCTCTGATTTCCGGCTCTTTGATTACATTTAAAACATTGTTGACAGTAGCAGTGTCTGACTTGCCGTCTGAAATTATTGACGCTACCTTGGCGTTATGCTCGTCATCCCTATTAAATGGGTCATAGACATGACTAGTGACGCCGTGTTCTTCTTTCATCGCATTTGTATACTTGTCATAACGACCCCCGCCAATGTCTGCGTTTACTGAGCCTTCCTCCCAACCATGCATTTGGTCAATTAATCTGCGAGTTGCAGAAATTTGGCTTTGGCTGGTTTTTGCTGAATCGTACTCTTGGGCCTCTTGGATGTCCCTATGGTTCCAAAGCTCAGCGTCATAACCCTCATCACTACTGTTCCTTTGCACCTCCCCAGGCACATAAGTATTCCCGCCACCAGCGACAGAAGAGTACATGTAAGACTCTTCTCCTGCCGCAGACTTGCTATAGACCAAGCCTAGGTCCTGCCTGGGGGTTTCAGCACCAAGCACCGCAATAGGGTCGATATACCGATTCTCAGGTTTATCTTCAGGCCAGATCTCAACACTACGGCGAGGATGGTCCCGAAAGTAGTCATGCCTGTCCTTGCGGATCTTGAATGTCGCATAGATACACCACTTGGGTTGCTTCTTACCAAACTTCTCTACGCGAAAGTTCTCAGCAAACCCAATAATTGGTGGGTCTTTGGATGGATCATTGTCTGATGGAGTATGCCAACCAACGATAGGGCAGTAGTCACCCGTCTCTTCGATCCTGTCGTTGTTGTTGTCAGCAATAGCCTCTAGCAATTCCTGGGTATATTTCGTCCCATCTGACCCAGTATGCTCTTTGAAGATAGGAACACTGTGGTAGACAGCGTAAACCTCACCTGTGCTGGTGTCTTTTTCGTATTTCCAACTCTTCATATACATCATCCATGAGTGAAATATTTTCCATAAGATTATACAGACATTTGGTTTAAGCGACGAATGTAGGCAAGCTAGTCGGAGAATGCGACATATAGGTAGTCAACAACAACCCCTCCGGTTGTGACACACCTGATCTTTAGCTTGTAAGATTTATCTGTTGATGAAGATGTAAGAATAGAAAATTGAATAGCCTTATTCGCAGCAACAGCCGTTTGAGAACATGGAGGCGTATAACCAACTGCATCCACAGCGACAGCCGTG